>ERZ1034842.4-NODE-4-length-188669-cov-15.923314_pt1 | contig 188669 bp, 159 predicted proteins | sample MGYA00520634_ERZ1034842 | MGnify/ENA primary metagenome ERZ1034842 (study PRJEB33766, sample SAMN09781734) | gut metagenome | biome: gut microbiome | host: Homo sapiens | place: Madagascar | study: EMG produced TPA metagenomics assembly of the PRJNA485056 data set... | reverse complement strand
AAAAAAAGCTCTCGTAGCTCAGTTGGATAGAGCGGTTCTCTCCTAAAGAACAGGTCGCGCGTTCGATTCGCGCCGAGGGCACCAATTTTTCAGTCTCAAAAATCCAAGACTTCAGAAAAATCAAAAAATACTGGCAAACCTTTTGGCTAACCTTTAAAAACAACGCGGGCGTCTTGCTGTGCAGAAAAGACGCCCGAATCGTTTGAATCTCAGTTGAATTTGACGGCTTTCTTGCCTTCGTAGAATGCACAGAGATTCAGTTTGATGACATCCGGCTTGTTGTTGAAGCAGTCGATGATTGCCTCTTCAAATGCGCGGTCGAAGTCGAGCTTGTCGGCTCCCTCAAGATAGCGGTCGATGAGAATCGCGGAGAGGGCTCCGAGAATCACCGAGTTCGCACACTTCAGACTGCCGAGTTCAAGCGCAATGTCCAGCGCCTTGATGCCGAAAACCGGATGCGATTCCGCAATGTGTTCCGGGACCTTCATCGTCGAACTGTCGTAAATCAGCACGCCGTTCGGTTTCAGCTGATGCAGGAACTTGTCGAGTGCGACCTGCGTCATGGCAATCAGCAGATTGCAGCTGTCGTCGATCACCGGTGAACCAATGAGATTGCGGCTCAGAATCACCGAACAGTTCGCGGAGCCTCCGCGCTGCTCCGGTCCGTAGGAGGGAAGCCAGGTGACATTGAAGTTGCGCAGTTTGCCCATCGTCGCAAGCATGATGCCGAGACTCAGGATGCCCTGTCCGCCGAACCCCGCGATTTTGATGCGGCGCTCATGCTCGAAAATTTTCGACTGGTTCTTGAAATCCGACGCAACGCCGATATTGAGTTTCGGCGGGAAAAGAACCTGGCGGACCAGATCGGGATCATGAACCGGACGCTCAAACCGGTGCGGCTGCGCCGTTTCCGTGTTGTCGCGGAAACAGCCGAGCGGGAAATAGCGGCTCATCTGTTCATCGATGAAGCGGTTGATTGTCTTGGCGTCCATCTTCAGATTGACCGGACAGGGAGAGAGGATTTCGACGAGCGAGAATCCTTTGCGCTCCTTCAGGAGCCCGACCGCTTTGCGGATTGCTTTCCGCGCCTGCATGATTTTCGCGGTGGAAGTCAAAGCGACACGTTCAATGTAGACCGGAGCGGCAAGTGCGTTGACCATCTCGCAGACCTTCAGCGGGTAGCCGTCGGTTTCGATTTGGCGGCCGCAGGGGCTTGTGGCGGTTTTCTGGCCGGGAAGGGTGGTGGGAGCCATCTGTCCGCCGGTCATTCCGTAGGTGGAGTTGTTCACGAAGAAGACTGCCATGTTTTCTCCGCGGTTCGCCGCCTGGAGAAACTCGTTCAGACCGATTGCCGCAAGGTCGCCGTCGCCCTGATAGGAGATGACGAAATTGTCCGGCAGCGCGCGGACGAGTCCGGTTCCTACTGCGGGGGCGCGTCCGTGGGGGACGGAAATTCCGCCGCAGTTGTAGTAATAGTAGGAGAAGACCGCACAGCCGACGGGGGCGATGATGACGGTTTTCTTCTGAATGTCATGATATTCAACGGCTTCCGCAATGAGCTTGTGGAGAATGCCGTGTCCGCAGCCGGGGCAGTAGTGCATATTCTTCTTGATCGGACCGGGGCGGCGTGTGAAGGTGTCGAAAAAAACTTTGGATTTTCCGAATTTTACAATCTCTTCACTCATTTCAGCACGCTCCTTTCAGAATCGCGACGGCTTTTTCACAGATTTCACGAACCGACGGGATGTTGCCGCCCATGCGGTAGGCGAGGTGGACAGGGCGGCGGCATTCAATCGAAAGTTTAACGTCTTCAATCATCTGGCCGGGACTCAGTTCCACGCAGAGGAAGTTTTTCACGGTCCCCGCATTCACAAGTCTGTTCAGCGCGCGTTCGGGGAAGGGGAAGACCATCTTCGGACGGAGAAGTCCGACTTTGTATCCCTCGTTCCGCAGTTCGTGAACAGCGGTGCGGGCGATTCGGGCGGAGATTCCGTAGGCGACGAAGACGAGTTCGGCGTCATCGGTCATATATTCTTCCGCGCTCTGTTCGTTTTCCTGAATCCGGCGGAACTTCTCCTGAAGAAGATTGTTCCGGCGTTCCAGTTCGTCGTTTTCCAGATAAATCGTGGTGAGGTAATTCGCCTCGCCCTTGTCGTTGTACTTGTTGACCGCCCATTCCGGATCGAACACATAGTCGGTCGGTTCGGGAAGGGTGACCGATTCCATCATCTGACCGATCACGCCGTCGGCGAGAATGTAGGCGGGAGTACGGTATTTTTCGCACATGGCGAAGGCTTTGTAGCCGCAGTCGCACATTTCCTGGGCGGAATCGGGCGTGAAGACAAGACAGCGGTATGCACCGTGTCCTCCGCCCTTGACAACCTGGAAGTAGTCGCTCTGTTCAGGGCTGATGTTGCCGAGACCGGGACCGCCGCGCATGACGTCGACGATGACCGCGGGCAGTTCAAACGCCGCAAGGTAGCTGACAGCTTCCTGTTTCAGGCTGATTCCGAGTCCGGAACTTCCGGTCATGACGCGTTTGCCGGCGGCGCTTGCGCCGATTACCATATTGATTGCGCTGATTTCCGATTCCGCTTGAAGAAAGGTGCGGTGAAGCATCGGGAAAAGTTTTGCGGAGGAATGGGCGACTTCGCTTGCGGGGGTGATCGGATAGCCGTAGAAAGCATCGCATCCGGCAAGCAAAGCCCCGTAGACGACGGCTTCGTTTCCTTTGAGCAACAGACGGTTCAGATATGCCATGTCGTCACCTCAATTTCCGTTTTCCGTAATTTCAAAGACTGTGATTGCGCCCGGTTCGGGACACTGATAGAAGCAGGCTCCGCAGCCGATGCACTCATCTTTGACCGGCTGAACAAATGTGTAGCCCATTTCGTTCAGATGTTTTCCCATGGCAAGAACGGCACGCGGACACGCCAGAATACAGCGTCCGCATCCCTTGCACTCTTCGGGTTCCACTTTGACTTTATAACGCTTCATTCAAAACCTCCCTGAATGCGTTTCCGCTCTGTTCGCGGTTATCGGATGGTCAGAATATCCTCCGCACAGTATTTCGGAACGTGGATAACATCGTTGCCATCCAGATAGTATTTTGTGGAGTCTCCGGCATGAATCCGCTGAAGCTCAGGAGTTTCCGCAGGATAGCCGAGACCTATAAGATAGACAACGGTTTGATGATTTAGTTCGAGAATTGCGCTGACATTTTTGCGGCTGAATGCACCGAGCCAGCACGCTCCGAATCCGAGTTCGACTGTCCGCAGGAGAATCGTCTGAATCGCCGCTCCGGCATCCGCCACGACGTTCTGCGCCGGCGGCGTTTCCGGTTCTCCCGGTGCGCAGACAGCAAGAAACGCGGTTGGCGCAGTTTTCCCGAACACAGGGTCGCGGTGCGGACGGACGTTTCCGCCCCATGCCGTCTCTTCAAACACGGCTTTCAGCAGATTTTTCTCTCGGACAAGGACATAGCGGAGCGGCAAGTCGTTCCGTGCGGAGGGCGCGAGCGCCGCTGCTTCAACAAGCTGTTTAAGCGATTCCAGGGGAATCTCCTCCTGTCTGAACCGGCGGATACTCCGGCGTTTTGCAAGAAGTTCTGTAAATTCCATGTCAAAATCCTTTCAGAATTTAAGATCGTCGAGCGCTCCCCACGGAGAGTTTTCCGGAGGAAGCTCCTCTTCATCTGCACAGCGGCACGGGTTCGTGTTGAGATCGGCGCCGCAGTGCGGACAGAGTCCCTTGCAGTCCTCTTTGCAGTGAAATGCAACGGGGATCATGAGCAGCAGATCTTCGCGGATTTCATCGGAGATATCCACGATCTGTCCTTCCACTCCTTCATAGAGGTGGCAGACATCGGGGACTTCAAGATTGACTTTCAGCGGTTTGAGGCAGCGGGCACACTCGGCGTCGAGTTTAACGCGGACTTTCCCGGTCACCAGAAGGTCGGTACCCGCCATGGTGGCGGAAAGTTCATACTCAACCGGACCGTTCTGCCGCGGCAGCTGTTTCGGGTCGAGACCGAGGAATTCCTCCTTCTCTTCCCCCCGGACGATCAATGGAAGATCGCCGATATGGGTTGTATTGATGCGGATCATTTGTTCTGTCCGAATTTCTTTCTCATTGCTTCGGCAACGACGGGGGGGACGAATGAGGAAACGTCGCCTCCGCATTTTGTGATTTCCTTGATCAGCCGCGAGCTGACGAAGGAGTATTCCGGACTCGGCATCATGAACAGCGTCTCGCATTTTTCATTGAGTCCGCGGTTCATCAGAGCCATCTGGAATTCATATTCGAAGTCGGAAACGGCACGGAGGCCGCGGATGACGGCGCTTGCGTTGAACCGTTCCAGCGAATGCGCAAGCAGTCCGCCGAAATGAACGACTTCGATGTTGGGAATATCGCTGCACGCGGCGCGGATCAGCTCCATCCGCTCTTCCGTGGTGAAGAGCGGACTCTTTTCCGCATTGACGGCAACGGCGATCACCACACGGTCGAAAATCCGTGCGGCGCGGCGCGTCACGTCGATGTGTCCGTTCGTGACAGGATCGAAACTTCCGGGATATAAAACGGTTCTCACTGTGAGTTCCTTATGCGGGTGTTACCACATTCATCGTGGAGGATTTGCGCATCCCGTTCACATTTTTGCGGAATTCCGCCATATGCGCGGACTGCAGGTGTTTCATCAGGTGATCCATGCTTTCCCAGCCTTCGATGAAGGTTACGGAATTGGCGCGAACCTCTTTCTGCGCGGAGAGACCGGAGGGAAAATCCACGGTCGGGGTATACATGATGCAGCCCTCTTCGGCAAGCACTTTCGGAACATTCGCTTTTACAATTTCGAGAAATTTTTCCTTGCAGCCTTCGTTGAGTTCCGAAGTGGCGAGTACGTAGATCATGGCAAGACTCCTTCTGGTTAGATGATATTGTCATCCCGTTAATATACTTGCGTTTTGCAAAATATCAACAGGGCGGATTCGACTTTCCTGTCGGGTTCCGCAGAATGAGCTTCCAGACGCCGACGGCCTGAATCATCGCATCCGGAAGAGCGTCCATCGGAGTCGGGAAAAACTTCGCGACCATCGCGGCGAGCCGTTTCCGTTTTTCCGCAAGATCCGTGATTTCCTCCATGACGCCCGAACCGGCAACGGAAACGTAGTAAGTCGTCTGGTTGCGGCGCCCATTCGGCATGACAACATCCTTTTCCCCGTCATCCCGCTCGGCAAAAAAATAGACTGCGGGATTCCGTTTCCAGATTTCCGGACGGCGCCCCTCTTTTGCTCCGTGGAAGTAAAGAGTGACGATCCCGTCTTCGATTTCCGCATCGTAGTTCATGGTGACTCCGTAGGGCTGGTCGCCGTCGATCATCGCAAGATGTCCGATGGGAAGCTCCCGGATGATTTGAGCTATTTTACTGAAATCTTTGATTTCCCTGTCTTTGCGTCTCATAATGGATCTCCTTAATCATGGATTTGCACGGATCAGCAGAATTTTTTCTTTCGATTCCGCGGAATTCCGTTCAAAAAAAAGCTTCCTGCCCGCATAAGGCGAGCGCAGATGCGCCACCATGAGCCACTCGCGGGAAACAAGCAGATAGCCTTCATAGAAAAATTCTTCGGTCACTCCGCCTGCGTCGCAGTTCTCCTGGACGGTCAGACGGAACACCGGCGCAGTGAGCGGACGGACTGTGATTGAGAGAGCGTCTTTCTGCAGCTTCCCGCGCAGACGGTTCACTTCAACCTGATAATTCCGGGCGGCAGGGAATGCGGCAAGCGCTTCCAGCGCGGCGGCGGAAGGAAGCGGATCTTCGAGTGCGGACAAGGGAATCTTCCGTTCCGCAAGAAATGCCTTCAGCTGTTCTGTTCCCGTTTCAATCAGACGGCATTCCAGCGATTTGAAATTGCTGAGCGCCCCGTAGAATGGAAACAGTGTATCTGCTCGAAGCATGGGCACAATTGCACCCGCGCCAGGCATGGCGAAGAGTCCGCATGATATAGGCTTCGGTACCCGGAGACTGCGTTTTGCGGAAAGGGCAACCGCGCTGTCCGTATCCTTTCCCGGCATCCGGAAGAAGGCGGAAAAATCCATTCCGACCCGTTGCCGCGGAATAAGCACGGACGGCATGGCGCTCATGGAAAAACCGCAATGAGTTTCTCCCGCGCGGTCATAAAGCTTCAGTTCCGCGCGGGTTCCAGAAAGGATGTTCATGAAAACGGTCAGCGCGCAACGTGTGTCCGAATGACGGATTGCCGTTTCCGGATTCTTCTCCGCCGACTCCGGGATCTGCATCAGATCCATCCGGAATGCGGCATATCCGCGTGCCGGAAGTTCCGAGCAGCAGAGACAGAGCAGAAGCAGAAGGAACGTCCGCATCACTTTCCCATTCCGTAATCTTTCGGCATTCCCGCATTTGCGTTGCGCTTTCCGGTGACAATCGAAATGCGCCAGTTCGAGGGATTGCGGGTGGTCTGGAGAGGCCCTTCCGTGAATGCGATCAGACGGCGTTCACGCGGCAGTTCCCAGTACATGTGCATGCGCCCCTCTTTCGGCGCCGTATAGAAAATCCGGATTTCCGGGTCGGTCGACTGAATGGTCTTCCGCTCCTCCTGCGAAAGCTTCAGCCGTTTCGAGCTCAGGACAAAGCCGCGGACATAGTCGAAAAGCGCGAATTTTTCTTTCTCGGCCAGCATGTCTTCCGGCTTCGGATCAAACGAGAGACGGCTGTGCGAGCATCCCTCAAACAGAACGAGCGCGGACACGGCGGCCAGCGGAATCAGAAAGCGTTTCATTGAAAGTTCCTCCTCAGATAGTTTTCCAGAAGCATGCGGACCTTGAGTCCGGTATCCCGTCCGTTCACTTCGGGACGGGATGAAATCTTTTTCAGAACGGGGAAGCGCATTCCGCCGCTTGACGCGATGAATGAATTGAACGCAACCGAAAGCCGCTCCGACTCGTTGCTCCAAATTCGTCCGTCCGCAAGAACCAGTTCGCCTTTGGCGTTCAAAGAAACTCCGAAAGAATATTGCGGCATGGCGTTCTTTTTCTTCGATTTCCGCGCAATCAGCTGCTCTTCCAGGACGGCCTTGCATTCCGAGGGGGAGAGATCCATCAGAACCACGGTGTTCTCAAACGGGCAGAGATCGAAAACATCCTTGCGCGAATAGCGTCCGGCGTGTTTGTCGCCCCACGAAAGAACTCCGTGAAAAACGATTTTCGCTTTTGTCTCTTCCGCGATAGCCTTGCTGAACATCTGAGCGAGGCTCCACGGCTGTTTCCAGGTCAGTGCGGGAGCGTTTTCGCAGACGGTTGAATGGAGATTCTTCCGCAGTTCCGCAAGTTCGCGGCGGAGGGCTTTCGGCGTTTCGGCCTCCGGCGCATCCGGCTTGAGCGCAATGTAATTGGTTTTCAGCGAAAGACATTTTTTCTTTGTCTTGTCGTAAACGATCTCGGCTTTCGCGTAGCCCTGTGTGTGTTTGCCGCCCTGCATGAACCAGCTTTTCGCCATGGGGAGGCCGGCGACAGGTTCATGGGTATGGCCTCCGAGAATGAGGTCGATTTGCGGATAACGCTTGGCAAGGTCGTGCATCTGAACCCATTTCGGGGAGAAGCGTTTCGACTGGAAGCGTCCCGCGTGAATCGCCAGCAGAATCAGCTCCGGCTCCGCGCGCATGACTTCCGGCATAACGCGGTCAAGGGCATCAAAAGTCTCTTCGATTTTGATTCCGGTTTCCTCCGGGCGCCAGTTCCAGTTTGCGATGTGTTCGGAGGTGATGCCGATAACGGCGACTTTGAGTCCGGCCCGTTCGAAGAGCTTCCATGCCGCGGCGGGTCTGTCGTTTTTGTAGACAAGGTTCCCGCAGAGAAAGGTTCCCTGAAAATCACGGCTTCTGGCGAGAAGAGTTTTCATTCCGAATTCAAAATCATGGTTTCCGGGAACCCAGACGTCGTATTTTGCAAGATTCATGAGTGCAAGAACGGCTTTTCCGTTGTCAAGCTGAGTTTCGGCGGTTCCCTGAATCAGATCGCCGCAGTCGATGAGCAATGAGTTGGAACATCCGGCTTTCTCCGCTTCCTCCGAAACGGCGCGAACGAGTTTGAGAAGATTCGGTTTGTCCGGCGCAGAGAAAATATGACCGTGAATATCGGTGGTTCCGATTACGGTCAGAGTCTCCGCCGCGGAGAGGAGAAGTGTGCCGGCAAGCAGCAGTGCGGACAGCAGATGTTTCATTGGATATGTTCCTTTTCGTTTTGCAGAACGGGCAGAATAATGGTGAATGCCGCGCCCGGGTTCAGACGTTCATATTGAATCCAGCCGCCGTGTTCGCGGGAGACTCCGTATGCCATGGAGAGCCCCATTCCGGTTCCCTTCCCGGTCGGCTTGGTGGTGAAGAACGGTTCAAAAATTTTCCCGACGATCGCTTCGTCCACGCCCGGCCCGCTGTCTTCGACGCGGATGCAGCAGAAGTCCCCTTTAAACTTGACTTCCGGCGGAGGATTCGGCGTAACGCCCATGGCGTCGCAAAATCCCGCGCAGATGCGGAGGAGGCGGCTGTTTTCCGGCAGATTCTCCATGGCGTCGCGCGCATTGATCATCAGATTGAGAATCGCCTGCTGAAGCTGAGTGCGGTCGCCTTCGACTGTGATTCCGGCGCAGTCGATATTCAGCTTGTTGCGGATTCCTGTCTGCGTGGTGGGCTGGAAGAGGTTGAACGCTCCGTCCACAATGCTTTTCAGCGGCAAAGCCTGAACCTGCCGTTTGCCTTTGCGCGCATATCCGAGAAGCTGGCTTGTGAGCTTGCCCGCCTGTTCCGCAATGGCATCGATTTTTTTGAGGTGCGGTTCGCTTTCCTCGGTCACTTCTCCCATGTAAATGAGGTCGAGATGACCGTGAATCGCATGAATGAGATTGTTGAAGTCGTGCGCGATTCCTCCCGCAAGCCGTCCGATTGCTTCGAGACGCTGACGGTGTTCGTTTTCACTGCGCAGAAGCTCGCGTTCCTTCTCCAGACGCTCCCGTTCGGTGATATCGCGTCCGATGAACACCAGGGCGGAGTTGCCGTCCACGGCGATGCGGCTCATGGAAAGCTCCACTTCGCGTCCGGAGCCGGGGAGGGAGAGGCGCATGACGCTTTCCGAGCCTTTCATCAGTTGCGAGAGGGTGTCGCCGCGCAGCAGAAACTCGTCGAGACTGCAGCCTATGAGGTCGAATATCGTTTTTGCCGAAAGCATTTCCTGCGCGGTCTTGTTGGCGTCGACAATAATGCCGTCCGCATCGGTGACGAGGATCATGTCGGATGCGTTCTGGATGATGGTCCGGCAGCGCTGCTCCGATTCCCGCAGATTCTGTTCCAGGCGTTTCGCCTTGCCGTAGCTTCCAAAAAATGCGAGAACGATGTCAAGAGCTCTGCGCGAATCGCCGGGAATTTCCTTGTCGAAACGGGAAAGATAGATAGCCGCGAGGAAAGAAATCCAGAGCGCCAGCAGAACGCGCGGGATGTATTCCGCATTCAGAATCGCCATTTTCTGGGGATCGCCCCAGTAGAGCACTCCGACGAAAATAACACTGTCGACGAACTGTCCGAGCAGCACCGCGCCGATGGCGCAGACGGCCAGACGGCATCCGTAGTTCTTCATCTTCTGGAAGATCATCGGAATGAGAAACAGGTCAAGAGTCAGCGATACCAGCGAGGCTCCCATGTTGCGGGTGGTGTTCCCCAGCAGGCGCGAAAGGTAATCCGCCAGATGCCCCTGCGACATGGTGAAGCCGCCCCATTCGGTCTGCATCCGCGTAATCCAGCTGAGATATGCGAAGATCCCGAAAGTCGCCATCGCCGCGATGATAAGCCGCTGCGCTGCAAGCGTGCCGTCAGCGATGTAGATCACCAGCAAAATGGCGATGACCGGGAGCAGCAGAATCGAGGTTGAAACGCTGAGTTCAAATCCGCCGTCGCTGATGATCATGCGGAGCCCCGCCGCTCCGGCGACGTTCATCATCACCACGAGCACGCCCAGGAACATGTAGAGCGGAGCGGATCCGATGATCCGGCGCAATCCGTGCAGAATCAGGAGTCCCACAAAAACGAATGTGGATTCGAGCAGGGCAAGTCCGGCGGTGTAGAAGGCTTCAATCATCTGCGGTCAGCCTCAGACCTGTCCGCGCTTGGCTTTGAGCGTTTCGCGGATAAGGGTTGCGCGCGCGGTGTCGCGTTCCTCCTGCGAAAGCTCTTTGTGTTCTGTAATCTGAAGATGCGAGGGCTGGACGTTGAGGAAGAGTTCATTGACCGTGTGGATATCGACGGACGAAAACATCTTCATATCCACTCCGAGGCGCAGTTCGGAGAGCGAATTGAGCGCCTCTTCACTGGAAATCATATAGCCGTGCCGCAGAATTCCGTAGGCGCGCCCGACTTGATTCAGCAGGAAACTCTGGCGTTTGTCCAGCAGAGTCTGCCGCGCCTGTTTTTCATGAATGATAATCTGCTTGACGATCGAAGAGAGACGGTCGAGAATCTGTTCTTCGCTTTCTCCGAGCGTACTCTGGTTGGAGATCTGAAAGAGATTGCCGCAGTTGCCGGAGCCTTCTCCGTAGAATCCGCGGACGGCAAGTCCGAGTTTTCCGAGCGCCTGTTTCACGGCGTTCATCTGCTCCATCATGACCAAACCCGGCAGATGCAGCATGACTGACGCCCGCATTCCCGTTCCGAGGTTGGAAGGGCAGGATGTGAGAAAGCCGAGCCGCGCATCAAACGCATACGGAATGCGGCTGGAAAGGACATCATCGAAATGATTTAATCTTTTCCAGACCGATTCAAGCTGGAATCCGGGGCTGAGGGCCTGTATCCGGAGATGATCTTCTTCATTGAGCATGACGGCGAGCGATTCGCCGCGGTCCGCAATCAGCGCCGCCGCGGGATTCGGAGTGAGCATGTCCCGGCTGATGAGACGGCGTTCAAGCAACAAGTTTTTCTCGACGTCGGAGAGCGCGGGCAGGTCGAACTCCACCGGTTCGGCGATCGCTTCGGAGTCGAGGATTGCCTTTTCCGCAAGTTCTTTCACCTGATTGAGCGCATCCTGATTGCCGGCGATCGGAAAGGGGGTGGAACTGAAGTTGCGCGCAAGACGGATCCGCGTGCTGATTGCGATATCGTCGTCCGGTCCGCTGTCGACGAGCCAGCTGAGCGGATTGCGGAGCAGTTCTTCGGGCTTGATTTTCATTTCGCATTTCCTCCGGTGAGCTGTTCCTTGAGTTCGTTGATTTTGTCGCGCAGAATCGCAGCGCGTTCAAACTCTTCGCTGGCAACGGCGGCGTTGAGACTGTTCTGAAGTTTTTCAAGCTCCTTCCGGAGAGCCGCGAAGTTGATTTCTCCTTTTTCCGGAGCCGGACCATGATATTCGCCCGGGATTTTGCCCGTGTGCGTGGTTCCGCGGTGCATGGCTCCGAGAACACTCTTGAGCGTGTCGCGGAAGGCATTGTAGCAGTCTGGACAGCCAAGGCGTCCGGTCTTCCGGAAACTCGCGTAATCCCAGCCGCAAGTGGAACAGAAAATTCCGGAATGTTCCGTATCGGGTTTCTGCACCTCCTGCGGGTTGAGCTGATTGGATATGTTGTAAAGAACCTCTGCGAGGTTGAGCGCCTGGAACGAGGAATCTTCCTGCGCCTTCTTTTGAGCGCATTCCTGACAGAGATGAAGAGTCTTTTTTTCATTTCCGGCAATTTCCTGAATGTGGATGGTTGCCGGATTTTTTTTGCAGATGTCGCACAGCATGATAAAACTCCGTTTTTAGAGGTATAAATAGCACGGCTGTTCCGTTTTTCAAGCGCAATGACGGGATTTTATGCAAATCACACAATATTTCTTCGCATCATGCGTTATATGAACCGAAGTCGCTTCACTTTCGTAACAGTAACAACAAAAAACAGGAGATTCCGATTATGAGATTTTCCAGCATCATCTGCGCCATCTGCGCCGCCGCCATCTGCACCACTGCTTTCGCACAGGAACCGGCTCCGCGTCCGGATAAAAAAGAGTGCAATGTCCGGAAAATGAAAAAAGAAAAACCGCGTTGTCCGCGTCCGGATTTCCGCGGAGATGAACGGTGCGGCTATTTCCGTCCGGGTCCGGAGATGGACGAGGCTCTCATCAGTCCCGAAGTCCGTATGCAGATCATGAAGAAAATGCAGGAGATTGATGAACTCCGCCGCACCGAGATCGCCAAACGCCGTGCGGAGATGGAGAAGTTCAACCAGCTCCTTGATCAGTACCGCAAGAACAAAGACGAGGCCGCCAAAAAAGAAATTATTGCGATTCTCGGCGCCCGCTTTGACAGCGCCATCGCCGTCCGTGAACAGCGAATTGCGGAATACGCCGCCGCGCTTGCAAAGGAAAAAGCCGGCAAGACGGAAATCATTGAAAAACAGTTCAATGACATTGTCAGCGGCAAGCCCGCTTTCGGCAAGCGCCCGCCCCGTCAGTTTCATCCCCAGCCCGAGCGCTGAGTTCTGAATCCGCGCCGGATTGAATGTTCTCAATCCGGCGTTTCCCCTATTTTAAAAAATTTCAATTCCCGCCGCTTCATGCGGAGCAAGAGCAATTCGGAGAGTTCCGTCCGTGTCTCGTTCCGCTTCTTTCCGGTTCCAGAAAAAATCACCGGGATGATGCCCTCCGAAAAGCTCCGGTCCAAGCTCGAACTGCGCGGGTTCTTCCCCCCAGTTGAAAACAGCGGCTTTTCCGGCTTCCGGAGCAAACCAGATCGACGGCATTTTGCCCGCAGGCGCGGAGAACAGATCCAGCGGACGCGCCGCTCCGGTCAGCGGAGGAAGCGCAAGCGCATCTTTCAGAATCTTCCGTCCGGCGTCATTCAGCTTCAGAAAATTGTCGCTGAACATGAGATCGCCTCCGGTCATGTAGAGCGCCAGAGCGAGCGATTCCGCTTCCCGTTTCGAGAGCACCGGACCGCTTGCATATTTTCCCGGTACAAACGGCGACTGGTTCGGAAATTCCGCGCCGGAAGTCTCTTCGCCGCGCACCACGAGAAAATCGGAATCGTTGTTCCAGAGTCTGCGATGCATCCACCAGCGGGCGGATGCGCTTGTCATATTGATCTGCACCGCGCTCCAGTAGATTTGAATATCCGCCGTGGTCCGAACGGCGTCGACAAGCCCGAATGCCGGTTCATACGGAACGCAGCAGCCGAGGAAATAGCTTTCCGGTCCGATCGCCGAACGGATGATTTCATAAGTTCGGCGCAGAATTCCGGCGCGTCCCATGCTCATGTCATGACAGCGCGGAACATCAAGAATGCGGTTGGTGAAATCGACTTTGAAGTACCGAAATCCTGCGTCATGCAGGCGGCGGTAAACGGAATGCAGGTATTCCGCCGCTTCCGGCCGGGTAATGTCCAGCGCAAAACGTCCGTCGGTTGTCGAAACGATCCATTCGTGCGGAAACATGTACCTGTTGTCCACGCAAAGCGGAGCAGTCCAGATTCCCGGGATTCCGCCGCCTGCAGTTATCTTCCGGCAGAACTCGGAAAGATCGGAGGGAAATTTGAGGTTCGGAATCCAGGCTCCGTAGGCAATCTGCCAGCCGTCGTCAACAACATAGTAGCGAACCTTGTGCTCAGAGAAAGCATCGAGTTTTTTCTGGGTTTCGAGAACATCTTCAGCGGAGATATCCGTATGAAACTGATCCCACGAATTCCAGCCGACGGCGCGCCCCTTCTGCGGAGCTGTCCGCAATGCCGCATAGGAATCTCCGAGCTCCTCCAGCAGTTCAAGCGGATTTTTCTCCGAGACGCGGAAAAGAACCGGCGAAAGTTTGAATTCCATTCCCGCTTTCAGACTGCGGTCTTCTTCCGCTGTGACGGAGAGACCGAATTTCCCGTTCAGACTTCTGGATTCATGCCGCGCCTGAAAGACCAGAAAGTCTCCCTGGTGCGGCGGAAGCGCCGCGAACAGCAGATTCTTTCCGCCATTGCGCGGAGCGAGAAGATAAACCATGTAACTGGGCGGATTGTGTTCAAAAAACGGAGTCGACATCCCGACCGGCTTTACTCCGCTTGCCTGTTCGAGAAAAAGGCGCGAATGTGTGTATTCCCTGTAATTCTCCGCTTCAAGCCCCGCGGCAAAATCCAGATGAATCTTTTTCAGGAAACATTCCTGTGTTCCGTTGCGGAATGAAGCATGCAGAATATCTCCGCTGATTTGTATCTGCACCTGCAATCCGTTCTTCAGTTCCGTTTTCCATGAATTGCCGCAGGATACCCAGACGGCAGATTCGGTTGTGATCGTTTCGTTTTCAAATTCAAACGACAGAATGCCTCTGCCGAGTCCGGTTTCCGGAATGCGGAATGTTCCGTTTTCAAATAACAGCATGTTTTTTCTCCTCCGGGGTTGCTTTTGTCTGTTATGTTCTTATATTATACACTTAAATAAGAATTACGGAATAGCTGAAAATGAGAAAAACATACATGGAAGTAAGATCATGCAGAAAATTTTTCTGAACAACCTTTTCCCCGCCGTCCATTACGCCGCTGTCGTCCGTCCGGGGGAGAGCCGCTGCATGGCATGGAAGAAACGCATATTCAGCGACTGGCAGATTCAGATGACACTTGCGGGCGGAATTCGCTATGAATCCGGAGACGGCGATGATTTTGTGCTGGCTCCCGGAGAAATCGCACTCATGCCGCCGGGTATCGAAATTTCGCAGACTCTGACAAAACGGGAAAGTTCGTTCTGCTGTGTTCATTTCCTTTTCGGGGAAACGGCGGAATGCGAACCGGCTCAGCTCCCGCCGCGCCGGCTCAGTCTTGCGGAACCGGAACTGTTTCACTCGCTGTTTCTGCGGCTTTATGAAGCTTTCCGGACACCGGGAAGCGTTACGGAAGCGCTGGCGTCCGGACTCGTCCGCGAAATATTCCTGCGGATGCTTCTTCCCGAAAGTGTCAGGGGAAACAGTGCGGATCCGGTAAAGCGGATGACCGCATATCTGAACGAGCATCTGCTGGAGCGTCCGGGGCGGATAGAGCTGGCGCGGGAATTCCATTTTGCTCCGGAATACATCAATCAGCTTTTCCGGAAACAGCTTGGCATGACGCCCGGGGAATATGTCCGCAGACGCCTGGCTCAGCGGGCGTACCGCCTGCTGGCGGGGGAGGGGTTGAGTGTGAAAGAGACGGCGGACCGGCTTGGTTTTTCCAGTCCGTTTTACTTCTCCCGCGTTTTCCGCGCGGTTTACGGAGTTCCGCCGTCCCGGGTTTGATTTTTATAAATCCATTTTCATCCGCTGGATGCGCACAGCGTTCAGGATGGCGAGAATCGCGACTCCAACGTCGGCAAAGACAGCTTCCCAGAGCGTCGCGTGTCCCCATGCTCCGAGGATCAGAACCGCGGCTTTCACGGCGAAGGCGAGAATAATGTTCTGCCAGACCACCGAGCGGGTCGCGCGTCCGATCCGCATGGCAAGATGAATCCTCCGCAGATCGCCGTCGCGGATCACGAGATCTGCTGCGTCGATCGCAAGGTCGCTGCCGTTTTTGCCGATCGCAATGCCGAGATCTGACTCCGCCAGAACCGCAGCATCGTTGATTCCGTCTCCTACGAAGGCGACGTGTCCGGCGTTTGTCTTCAGGTCGCGCAGAGCGCGGCGTTTGTCGGCCGGCAGAAGTTCCGCATGGACTTCATGAATGCCGAGTGTGTTCGCCACCCGGTTCGCCGTCGCCTTGCGGTCGCCGGAGAGCAGGGCGGAGCGGATGCCTTCGTCATGCAGGCGCTTCAGGGCGTCTTCCGCTTCCTCTTTCAGCGTATCGTCGAGCAGGAAGCAGCCGGACGGTTTGCCGTTGACCGCGATATAGACGCAATTGAGGTCGGACTTCTGTTCTGGGAGGGCGATGCCGCGCGAATCGAAGAGCTTCCGGTTTCCCGCCAGGACCTCCGCTCCGTTGACCGTTCCGCGCAATCCCATGCCGGGCAGTTCTTCGACGTCGCTCGCCTGCGGCACATCCGCAAGGTCAGCACCGGAACGCGCAATCGCCTGAGCCGCGGGATGATTCGACTTCGATTCCAGCGCAACCGCCATTGCTCTCCATGAGGGATCCGCGCCGGGGAACGTTTCGGCCGACTGAACCGAAAGTTCTCCTTTGGTCAGCGTTCCCGTCTTGTCGAATGCCACACAGTCGAGTTTCGAGACAACATCCAGATAGTTCGCTCCTTTGAAGAAGAGTCCGTATTTGGAAGCGAGCCCGATTCCTCCAAAGTAGCCGAGCGGAACCGAGACAACCAGCGCACACGGACACGAGATTACGAGGAAGATCAGCGCGCGTCCGAAGTAGACCGGGAAGCTGTAATCCTTCACGAACAGCGCCGGCACAACTGTAATCAGCACTGCAAGCCCGATTACGCACGGTGTGTAGATCGCCGCCGCTTTCGAGATGAAGCGCTGAACTTTCGATTTGCGTTCCGACGCCTCTTCAATGTTGTGCAGAATCTGCGCAGTTGAACTCTGTTCCCAGCTTGCCGAAACACGGAGTTCGCATTCGCGTCCGCCGTTGATCATTCCCGCATAAAGCTTTGCGCCCTGTTCCAGTTCGACCGGCAGGGATTCGCCCGTTACGGCGGAAGTGTTCATTACTGCGGAACCGGAAAGCAGCTCTCCGTCGAGCGGGACTTTTTCGCCCGGAGCGAGGGTTACGACATCGCCGGGCTGCGCCTCTTTGACGGACACGTTCATTTCTTTTCCGTTGCGGCGAACCCGGATTCTGGCTCCGCTCGTGTCGAGCATTTTGAGAACGGAGTCGCGGGCATGATCCACGGCGAGATCCTGGAAGAGCTCTCCGATGGAGTAGAAAAGAATCACCGCCGCGCCTTCCGCATATTCTCCGAGCCAGAATGCTCCGGCGGTCGCGACGATCATCAGTGTGAACTCATTGAAGAAATTCTTCTCTTTGCATTCCTCCCAGAGCTCCGGCAGGAGTTTCCACGCGGTCAGCAGCCAAGCGGCAAAGTATCCGCCGAACCGGACCGCTTTCGGAAGTTCAAGAAAACAGCCGGCCAGCATCAGCGCGAGGAAAAGAACCGAGGCGGTCAGAAGCGAACGGTCGGCGGTGAATTTCTGCAGGAAATCCCTGAGCAGTCCCGCTTCGCGCTCTTCGGCGGAAACGGAGCCGTGGTCACAGCAGTCTTTACAGCAGCAGCTCATTTCAACATTCTCCTTTCGGCATCTGTTCGGCGGAGTGCGTTTTGCAGAGGTCGAACAGCAGCTGGATGTGATAGTCGTTCAGCGAGTAATAGATTTCCTTGCCGTTCTTGCGGCATTTCACCAGACGCGCCAGGCGCAGTTCTTTCAGGTGATGCGAGACGGACGGCTGCGGAATCCGCATCATCGCGGTAATGTCGCAGACGCACATTTCCGCGAGCAGCAGCGCGTTGATGATTTTCAGCCGGGTCGGATCGGACAGCACCTTGAACAAGCCCGCCATTTCCGCGAGCAGCTCCGATGAGGTCAATCCGGCTTCCACCTCTTTTACGACATCGCCATGATGTGCGGAGCACTCCGGCGCGGCAATTTCTTTTTTCTTCGGCATATCGCCTCCTTGTTTTATTGACATATTAATATATATCAATATGTTTATTTGTCAAGCCCACAGTGTTATTTTTCATAAACAGGTGATTTTCTTCATAAAATTTCTGTGATTTTAAAAGAATAACAGCTTGAATTTTTCATGCGGAACAGTATCGTAACAGCAGAACCCGTTGAAAAAAAGGAGACTTATCATGGGAAAATTCGGAAGTGGCGATACCAAATGGTTCGTCAAAGACAGATTCGGCATGTTCATTCACTGGGGACTCTACTCCATGCCCGCACGCCACGAGTGGATCCGCCACAACGAGGAGATCAAAGACGAAGATTATCAGAAGTATTTCGAACGCTTCAATCCCGATCTTTTCGACCCGAAAGCGTGGGCGAAAGCCGCGCGTGAAGCGGGAATGAAGTATTTCGTCATCACCACGAAACACCATGAAGGCTTCTGCATGTGGGATACAAAGTACACCGACTACAAGGTCACCAACACCCCCGCCGGGCGCGACTTGCTCCGCGATGTCGTCGACGCGTTCCGTGCTGAGGGTATCCGCGTCGGTTTCTACTATTCCCTTCTCGACTGGCATCACCCGGACTATGTCCTCGACAACCGGCTCGGTCCCTACCGCAACATCAGCGATGAAGAGCGCAAAAAGAGAAACGAAGGACGCTGCATGAAGCGTTATGCCGAATACATGCGCAATCAGGTCCGCGAGCTTCTCACCAACTACGGAAAAATCGACATCCTCTGGTTCGATTTCTCCTATCCTTCAGAAGACGGCAATCCGGAACACGGCAAGGGACAGAACGAATGGGAGTCCGAAGAACTCGTCAGGATGATCCGCTCCCTCCAGCCGGACATCATTCTCGACAACCGTCTCGATCTTCCCGATGAAGGCGACATTCAGACTCCGGAACAGTACACGCCGGATGAACCGCTCAAAGACAAGGACGGCAATCCGCTTGTCTGGGAAGGCTGTCAGACCTTCTCCGGCTCCTGGGGATACTTCCGCGATGAACAGACCTGGAAATCGCCGAAGCAGTGCATCGACATGCTCATCAACCATGTCAGCCGCAACGGCAACCTCCTGATGAACGTCGGTCCCACAAGCCGCGGTTATCTGGATGACCGTGCGATGAACTGCCTGAAAGCATATGCAGCCTGGATGCGTCTGCACAGCCGCGCGATCTACAACTGCGCCGCCGCTCCCGACGGAATCAAGCCTCCTCAGGATTGCCGTTACACGTACAACAAGGAGACGAACCGCCTCTACCTGCACCTGATGAACTGGCCGTTCAAGCACATACACCTGCCCGGACTTGCGGAAAAGGTCGCCTATGCCCAGCTTCTGAACGACGGCAGCGAAATCCGTTTCCGCGACCAGAAGGTGGAAGTCCACGGCGCACTCAACAGCAAGACGCCGGAAAATGCGCTTACGCTTGAACTTCCGGTCATAAAACCCGATGTTGAAGTCCCCGTTATTGAACTTTTCCTGAAGTGAAAAACGACCAATCTCTCCGGGAAAGACTTTCCGGAGAGATTTTTTTCTGCAACGACTTGATTCTCAGAAAAAACGGAGTATCTTATAGCGATTTAAAACAAGGATTTTTCATGAACCGTACAACATTCCGGCGGATTGGTCAGGCGTCGCTGATTCTGATGATTCCGTACATCATTCATGCGTCGCCGCATCTTGCCGGGCTGTTTTTCATCGGCGTCGTGACCGGGATCATGTGGTGCATGTTCGCTTTGGACTACCGCGGGGTCTGGTTCCGCAAGGACGACCAGGCAAAACCGCAGAAATTCAGCGAAACAGATCTGCCCGTGATGAAAATCATCGGGACGGAGCTGCAGAACCGCGTGAAGCCGCATGCTCTTTACACATGGGATCTTGTCCTCCGTCCGGTTCTCATGCCGGATGGCGCGCGGCTCTTCAATATCCGCTTCGACTTCGTGCCGTCTGCGGACGGTTCGTTCGTGCTCGATCCGGAGTTTCCAGCCGTTCCGCTGAAACGCGGCGTTCCGCTGACGCTGAGCCTGCGGGCCGGGCTTCGCGGGGAGAACGTCTGCATTGCGGAACTGCAGGTGAACCGGAAGCGTCCGCTGTCGGGACCGGCGAACCGTAAAATTTCTCCGCTGAATCTGAAAAATTCAGATCCGGCGCTGAAGTTTATCGTTGACGGCATTGCGCCGTCGGTTCCTGCGGACTGCACATGGGGAATTGCGTTCCTGGAATATGTCCGGACGAAAACTCCGCATCTGCATGGCGGGCTGGAAATCGTTTCCGCGAAGGATGCAGCGTTCGGTTTTGCCGGCTCGGAGTTTCCGCTGAAAGCCGGGAAACCGCTTCAGCTTGAGTTTGATGTAGACACTCTTCTGACGGCTCTTTCGCATCCGCGGAAGGCCGGTTTCATGAAGAGACTGCTCAGTTTCGGCAGCTGATTTTTCCGTTGCCGCAACATCTAGATTCAAACTCTTAAAAAATCCTTTTTTTTCATCTTCCGCGTTTGAAATTCGGCCAATGGATGATATAGTACTCCCCAAGATGTAGCACTAAAGGCAAGAACATACACAATATATAGGGGTAGTCATGAAAATCGTAAAACGAAGCGGCGAGGAACAGGAATTTGATATTGAGAAGATCCGTTCCGCTGTCGCGAAAGCCAATCAGACCGTGCCGTTCAAGAATGCGCTGACGGCTCAGCAGATCAATGCAATCGCAGATCATGCAGCGGGAATCTGCGAAGCTCTCGACCGCTCTCTTTCCGTCGAAGAGATTCAGGACATTGTCGAAACCAGAATCATGCAGGAAGGCGCTTTCGAAGTCGCCAAGAAGTACATCACGTACCGTTACACCCGCAGTCTGGTGCGTCAGGCGAATACGACCGACAACAAGATCCTCACTCTCATCGAATGCAACAACGAAGAGGTCAAGCAGGAGAATTCCAACAAGAACCCGACCATCAACAGTGTTCAGCGCGACTACATGGCGGGCGAGGTCTCCAAGGACATTTCCACCCGTCTGCTCCTTCCCGAGGATGTCATTGACGCGCATGAAAAAGGCATCATCCATTTCCATGATATGGATTACTACGCCCAGCACATGCACAACTGCGACCTTGTCAACCTTGAGGACATGCTCCAGAACGGAACTGTGATTTCCGGAACCATGATCGAGAAGCCGCACAGCTTTTCCACTGCCTGCAACATCGCCACGCAGATCATCGCGCAGGTCGCCAGCAACCAGTACGGCGGACAGAGCATCTCTCTTACTCATCTCGCTCCGTTCGTCCAGATTTCCCGCGAGGCGATCCGCAAGAGCACGCTTGAAGAATTCAATATGGTCAAAGTCGCCGTTTCCGAAGACGACTTGAATGCAATTGTCGAAAAGAGACTGCACAACGAAATCGCCCGCGGTGTTCAGACCATTCAGTATCAGGTTGTCACGCTGATGACCACCAACGGGCAGGCTCCGTTTGTGACGGTCTTCATGTATCTCAACGAAGCCAAGAACGAACGCGAGAAAAAAGACCTTGCAATCATCATCGAAGAGGTTCTGAAGCAGCGCTATGTCGGCGTCAAAAACGAAGCGGGTGTCTACATCACCCCCGCGTTCCCGAAGCTGATCTATGTTCTGGAAGAAGACAACATCACGCCCGGAACGGAGTACTATTACCTCACCGAGCTCGCTGCCAAATGCACCGCGCGTCGCCTGGTTCCCGATTACATCAGCGAAAAGAAGATGAAGGAACTTAAAGAGGGCAACTGCTTCCCCGTCATGGGCTGCCGCTCCGCTCTCTCCCCGTGGCGCGATGCAAACGGCAACTACAAGTTCTACGGACGGTTCAATCAGGGCGTCGTCACAATCAACCTCGTGGACGTTGCGCTTTCCAGCGAAAAAGATATGGATCGCTTCTGGAAAATCTTCGATGAACGTCTCGCTCTCTGCTATAAGGCTTTGATGTGCAGACACAACCGTCTGAAAGGCACGCTCTCTGACGCCGCGCCGATTCTGTGGCAGTACGGCGCAATCGCGCGTCTGAAGAAAGGCGAAGTCATCGATCCGTTGCTCTACAACGGGTATTCCACGATCTCCCTGGGCTACGCGGGACTCTGCGAATGCGTGTACTACCTGACCGGCAAGAGTCACACGGATCCCGAAGCGACGCCGCTTGCTCTGAAGATCATGAAGCACATGAACGCCGCGTGCGAACGCTGGAAAAAAGAAACGACAATCGGGTTCGGCATTTACGGAACTCCATTGGAATCAACGACATACAAGTTCGCCAAGTGTCTGCAGAAACGCTTCGGCGTGGTTGCCGGAGTTACCGACAAAAACTACATTACGAACAGCTACCACGTCCATGTCACGGAAAAAATCGACGCGTTCTCCAAGCTGTCGTTTGAATCGCAGTTCCAGTCGCTCTCCACGGGCGGCGCGATCAGCTACGTTGAAGTTCCGAATATGCAGAACAACCTTGAGGCGGTTCTGCAGGTGATCCGCTTCATCTACAACAACATCATGTATGCGGAACTGAATACGAAGAGCGATTACTGCCAGGAGTGCGGTTTCGACGGCGAAATCCAGATTGTCAAGGATGACTCCGGCAAACTGATCTGGCGCTGCCCGAAGTGCGGCAACACCGACCAGAGTCGGATGAATGTCGCACGCCGCACCTGCGGCTATATTGGTTCGCAGTTCTGGAATCAGGGAAGAACGCAGGAAATCCGCGACAGGGTTCTGCATCTCTGAAAAAACGGAGGGTCTGATGAATTTCAGTGCAATCAAACCTACGGATATCGCAAACGGAAGAGGTGTTCGCGTCTCCCTGTTTGTCTCCGGCTGTACTCATCATTGTCCGGGCTGTTTCAATGCCTCCACATGGGATTTCAACGCCGGACAGCCCTTCACAGAGGAGACAGAGGAGCACATCCTCGGTCTCCTAAAGCCCGACTATATCAACGGTTTGTCGCTTCTCGGCGGCGAACCGTTCGAGCCGGTCAACCAGCGTGCTCTTCTGCCGCTGATCCGCGAATTCAAAGCCCGCTTTCCGGAGAAGGATATCTGGGCGTATTCCGGCTATGTCTATGACCGTGATCTGCTTCCCGGCGGACGCGCTTTCTGCGAAGTCACCGATGAGATTCTGGATTCTCTTGCGGTTCTGGTTGACGGGCCGTTCATCGAACGCCTGAAGGATATTTCTCTGAAATTCCGCGGGTCTTCAAATCAGCGTCTGATTGATATGCCCGCAACCCGCCGCACCGGGAACATTGTTCTTCTTCCGTAAAACGGAGTTTCTTTATGCAATCAAAACCAAACGACTGGTATAAACACTGCTGGACTCTTGACATTCAGAATCAGTCATGGACGGAATCCACGGTTCAGCAGGTCGATTTCCTGATAGAAAAGCTGAATCTTTCCGGAAACGAGCGGATCCTGGATCTCGCGTGCGGCTTCGGGCGCCATGCGCTGGAATTTGCCCGCCGCGGGTGCAATGTAACCGGAGTCGACATTACCCCGGCCTATATCGATTACGCGCAGAAGACTGCACACACGGAAAATCTTCCGGCGCAGTTCATCTGCTCAGATCTCCGCTCCGTTTCGTTTTCGGAAGAATTCGACCTCGTTCTGAATATGGCGGACGGCGCAATCGGCTATCTGGAAAACGATGCGGAAAATGAAAAGATTTTCGATTTGGTCGCCCGTTCGCTGAAGCACGGCGGAAAACATTTCATGGACATCATGAACGCGGAATATACGGATTCGCATTTTCCCTGCCGACTCTGGGAGGCCGGCGCGAACGGTTTGACTCTTTCCACTTTTGAATGGAATCCGCAGACCCGTATCCTGCTCTATGGCCAGCTGGATTATCTGTGCGGGACTGTTCTTCCGAAACCCGAATTCCCTGCAGGCGACCCGATTCGACTTTACACTCCGGCGGAAATCCGCGGCATCATGACACATCGCGGAATGGCTGTTCGGAACACGTGGTCGGATTTCTCCGGCGCCCCTGCGCCACCGAACGCCATTCAACAGATGGTCTTTTCTGAAAAATTGTAATCACCACTGCCGCCAGTGGTTCGGATCGAACCGGTAAATCAGGCGGCTCGGAACCGGATAGAACAGATTGTCCGGTTTTGCCGGAGTTCCATCTGTGATCCGGAAAATTCCCGGGATTCCTCCGTTGTAGCGCAGGTCTCGCACGCGGATGGCAACCACATTTTCCCCGTCCCACCGGATCGCGGAAGCGGGAACGGGATAGCGGCGGACGAGTTCCCAGTATTTCGGCACGGCTTCTGTCGTTTCGCCGATCAGTACGCCGTTGAACCAGGTGCGGTCGAGGTCGTCGATCGGTCCGGCTTCCACATAGAGCTGACGCCCCTTCCATTCCGGCGGCAACGTGAAATGAATCCGGTAGAACGCATCGCCGTCATATGGTGTGGCAAAGCGCGGATTGTAATGCGGATTCTTCATGGTGATTCCCTGCGTTTCCCAGTATGCGCCGATTTTGATCTTCCGCCAGTTTGAATCATCGAATTCCGGCTTCTGCCAGCCGAGGGCTTCGCCTTTGCTTTGCGGATCGATTGCAAACGGAACTGCGACGCCCGAAAAATCGGTGCGCGGAGCTGAAAGATCCGGAATGGAAAACGCATCCTGAGCGGAAACACCGAGATTGGTCAGAAGAACGGAGAGGATACGCCGGGCTTTGACCACCGAAGAATTCTGCTGAAAGTCCTCCGGAAGAGCCGAAAGCGCGATGACGTTTCCTTCCGATTTGAGGATCTCTGCATTTCCGAAAGTCCGGAGCGTGCGGACCGGATTGAAGTAAAAATCCGAATTGCCGAGTCCGCGCTTCCATATTTCCGGGACTCCGCTCTTTGCCAGCCGGACCGGTTCCGTCTCAAGTCCGGAGTGCAGCAGTTTCGCCTGAGCCGCATCGGGTTTCAGCAGAAGAACAATTTTGCCGCGTCCGGCAAACGCACGGAGTTCCGGAACCGGAATCCGGGTTTCGGAATCGACAGCCAGAAGCTCGCAGTCCTCCGGAATCTTATCGGAAACCGTGAATGCAAAGCCGAGGGTTTCAAGCAGCTGCGCAGTTTTCGCCGATCCGGAGAAAACTGCATTCCTGCGCGGAAGCTTTTCCGGGTTCTCCAGGTAGTGGAACAGACGCGCTGCCAGTTCATCCGCCATCGGCTCAATGCCCTGTCGCTCCTCCAGATCAAGCATGCAGAAGAGAATGCGTCCGTCACCGACAAAGTTTTCCTGAAGAGCGGAACGGGAAAGGTCGGCGTCGCAGTCGAGCAGAACGCGGAAACGTCCCGAATCGGGTTTGTCCTGAACAAAAGTTGCAACCGTTCCCCGGCTGCCCCAGTGCATGAAACGCCCGTTCGCCGCAGAAGTTCCCGTCCGGGGATACGGCTCCGTCTTGTCCGGTTCGCCGCGCCACTGCGCAAATGCCTGAGCCGGAAGCCCTTGCAGAAGCGGATGTGCGAAGTCCTTCACAAAGACATTCCGAGTTCGCCGCTCTTCCAGATACGGCTTCATCGGAGAGTCGTTTTTCTGTGCAAAGACGAGGAGCGATGTCCCTGACCGGATTTGCTGTTCCAGTCCGTTCTTACGAGCTTCGCGCAGAAAAGTTTCATCCATCGAAAGCGCACCGACCACCACGGTATCCGTCTTTGCCGAAAGATCGCGGGTGAACGGAACGCCCAGCTTTTTCAACAGTCTTTCCGTTTTTCCGGCCGTGTCGTAAAGACGGACCGTTTTGGTGAAAAATCTCCGTTCCGGCGCGGGAAATGCGGTTAAACGGAATGTATCACGGGAGACGCTGTTCCCGCCTTCCGCCTGAAAACGGAGTTCGTATTCGCCCGGAGTATCCATGCGGAAGCGGAAGGGAACTTTCCGGATGCTCCCGGGAGGAAGACTTCCGTTCCACACGCCCTGCATGCAGATCTTTCCGGTTGCAGAATTTACAAGTTCCCATTTTGCCCGAATATCCAGAGCAGCCGGTGCATCATTGGAGAAAAGCATCTGTTTTTCTACGCTCTCGCCGACTCGGAAGTTGCGGGACTGTTCCGTGAAATGCGCCTGTTCTCCCCCGATATATGCGAGGAACGGTTTCTGAAGTTCCTGCATCGCATGGAAAACCGGACTGATACCCGGACGGGGCGACGAGCTTCCCCATTCCGGTTTGATACCCGGGCGCGTGACATCAACCGGATCCGCCGGAATGCGCTGGCGGAAGAAGCTGAAGTATTCATCCGCATCCTCAAACGGCCAGATTCCGGAAACACCGTACATCCGCCATGCGCGCAGACAGCGTGTCATATACATGCATTTCGTTTTGACTGCCGCAGGGTCAAGACGCGCAACCTCCGCTCCGTCGCGTTTCTCGGTCTCTCCCGTTGAAAGATTCCACTTGCGGTCATCGCTTTTCGGAGAAGAAAGCGCATAGACGGAGTCACCGAAATACCGTGCCGCCTGCTCATAATAGAGCTGCCGGAGATCATAGAAAGAGGTTTTGTCACCGGAGAGCGAATCGGTCCAGTTTGCAAAATTATTCCAGAAGGGGAGGGCGACCTCTTCAAGGACGAGCGGCTTGTTCCGGTGTTCTGCCCAGCGCAGCGGCCAGTCCGCCCATTCATCCGGCTGATTGTCAAAAGTCGGATACGGATTTGCGGTGATGATTGCGCCCGTGTTTGCGCCCATGCTCTGCATGACAAGACGTCCCGGATCAAGACGGCGCAGCATGTTTTCTTCAATAAGGGTTGCTGTTGTCAGATCGTTCGGTGCACTTTCCGAGCCGAGCAGTCCGGGGTTGATCCATTCCGGATTGTAGCAGAGCAGCGGGTTGATCGCCCAGATTACAATGGAAGGATTGTTCCGGAATTTTGAAACGATTCCGCGAATGGAGCGTTCGTGTTCCAGCCGTGCATTACGGAGTTTGCCCGAAAGATAAATCTCCGCCGGATAACCGCTGTTGGAAACTCCGGGAAGGTAAACGCCGTTGCGGACAAGTTTCGGAAGCACTCCGCGCATGGCGACCAGGAGCCCGACTTCATCGGCGATCCGGACGACCCGTCGATCCGGCGATTCGTAGATAATGCCGTTGAAATTCATCTCCTTCCACAGTTTCAAATATGTGCGGATTGATTCTTCCGGCATTTTCGTGTACGGAACCTGATTGCTGAAAAATTTGAGCCGGCGCGGAATTCCGTTCAGATAAAAATCAGCTCCGCGGATCGTCAGCTCGCGGAATCCGAAACGGTCTTCCAGACGATCGAGAACTTTTCCATCGCGGGAGACTGTGAAGACAAGCCGGAGAAGTTCCGGTTTTTCCGGCGACCAGAGAATGGGCTTTTCCCATTGCGAGATAAGCGGAATGCGAACCTTCTGCCCCGCCTTGACCGTTTTCCGGAGTGGCGGCAGATGCAGAACTTCCCTGTCTTTATGATAAACTGTTGCCCGGAACACATATTCCCCGTTTTTTCCCGTCCGGTTTACAAACGAGGCATCCGCCTGAAGCGTGCCGTTCTGAACGGAAGAGACAATGCGCAAATCATCCAGCTGTTCCTCTTTGGGAATGACAAGAAGCGAAACATCATCGGCCAGTCCGGGACCGTTGTGCCACCCGAACCACCAGTCGCCGCAGGCGGGATGTTTCCTGAATTCCTCGTACTTGCCGTGACTTTTATCAAACGGGAATCCGTTGTACTGAACAAAAATAGCGAGATCATTGGAAACGCCGGGCTTCAGAAACGGGGTAATGTCGACGCTTCCGGATCCGATGACCGGAGCGCCGGAAGGAATGCCGTTGACAAAGACGTGGGCTTCGTCGGAAACAGCATCAAGCTGAAGCAGAATCTGCTTTTCTTTCCACGATTCCGGAATGTTCAGCGCGCGCCGGTACCAGCCCTGCGCAAAATTGGAAAGCGAAACGCCATTCTGCGCTTTTGCCCGCTTTTTCACAACATCAAGAACCGGGGTTCCGCTCTGCGTGTCCCATGTTCCCGGAACTGGAGCATAAAGAGTTTCCCCCTGCGGGATTTTTCCGGCGGAGGGCAGGGGACGCCCCGAACGGATCAGTTTTTGCGAATCAGACGCAGCGACTGGAGAGAACTGCCAGTAATTGTTCAGCGAAATCGTCGCGCGCAGGGCGGAACCGCTCCTGTATGCACGTTGCAAATCCCAGTTCACCCATGGCGGAAGCCGGTATTCCGATTCGGGAATCATCTTGAATGCCGATTCATCAAGCGTGACGGAATGCTTTTGGACAAGAGTTTCCCCTTCAACGGTTTCTTTTGAGTTCCAGTCCTCAACGGGACCGCCCTGTTCCCGGTCATCGAGCGCAATGGACGCCAGCTGAAAATCGGCACGGCGTTCATCGGGAGATTTCAGACGGCTCCCGACTGCGAGCTGGATATTCTGCAGTTTGTGCAGATCCGGAGCTCCGCCTTTGGCTTTGTCGTTCTGCGGTTTGAAATCCTTTGCGAGAAAGACGCGGCGCTGCCAGAAATCTGTGGCGGAAGAGATGGAGGCGCTGCCCTGCCAGCGGATTCCGTTCCAGCACCATTCACCTCCAGCAGAATCGGTCAGCAGAAGAACAAAATTGCCAGGCTCGCCATTCCCCTTGAAGGTCAGAACAATCCGGTCGAATCCGGTATTCTGCGGAATATTTGAAAACGAAATCCCGCGTAGAACAACGGCTCCGCTGAAAATTTTGTTCTGCGCCCCGAAACGTATGCGGACTGCATGTCTCTCATTTTCAACCGTTTTTTCCACGGAAACGTTTCCGTAATGTCCGGTTTTGTCTTTTCCCGCACGAAACAATTCATACGGTTCCGCATAAAGAGAAACGAGAGAGAGCAGAAGGAGGGAAAAAAGGATTCGTTTCATGCCGCACCTCAGTTTTCCGTTGTTTTGAATCCCCAGAAATCATTGTTGAGCGATGGCGGGATACCGTTGATGGAACGAGCTTCGCAATGACCGTCCACGAAGTTCGTGTTGAACCGTCCAGTGTGGCGGAACCCCATGTGTTCGATTGCGCTGTAACGGAATTCGCGGTCGCTCGTAATCGTCGAGTCATAGAAGACATCGCCGGTATAGCTTCGCAGCGAGGGACGCTTCGTAAAAAGAATCCGCCGGGAAGGAAGCTGCCAGAGACCGGTCAGCGAAGGATAGCGGTTCAATCCGTAATGCGCAATATCTTTTTTGTTCATATCGATGGACCCGCTGGAGGGACACGCGAAAATTCCGATCGGGATATACACCTTGTTGGAGCTGTCAAGATACTTCCGGTAGGAACATGGTGCGAAGGGCTGTCCGCTCTTGTAATACGGCATGAGGAAGTCCTGCCAGTGATAGGGCACAGTATCGACCTTGTCCTGGAATGCCGGACCGTATCCGTCGTTGGCTTCCGCATAAAGCAGTTCCAGCGTTCCGATCTGCTTGAGGTTCGAGGTGCAGTTGATTCCGCGCGCTTTATCCCTCGCGGAATTCAGCGCCGGCAGCAGCATCCCGGCAAGGATTGCAATCACGGCAATCGTTACAAGGAGCTCTATGAGGGTAAATCTGCAGGATTTCCGCTTGAAATATGAAATGTTTCTTCCGGTTGAATGAGTTCCCATTGTGCAGGCTTCCTTTCGTTTTTATTCTGTTTTCACTGTTTGCTGTTTTCAAGATAGAATCCGGAGAACCCGGCAGGAATGACGAGGCGTCCGTTCAGCAGAGCCGCACGTCCGGCGGTTCCGGGATGAACATCGACTTTCCTGATCAGTTTCAGGTGTTCCGGTGAAGACGCATCGAATTCGGAAACAATGCCGTTTCTGGAATCCGAGAGAAAGAGTCTGTTTCCGCCGTCCCACATGGGCAGTCCCAGAATCGGGACATCTGCCCGGTATTCTTTTCGGAGTCCCTCTTTCCCGAAATCTTCAGGTGCAAGCAGATAATACCCGTTTTGTTTCGAGGGAATCAAAAAACGTTTTTTCAGGACGGTGATGCCGTCGAGCTGATGAAACTGGACGGACGGATTGTTTTCCAGCCGTTCCGCCATCGTCCCGTTCAGCTGATACCAGCTCAGCCCCATTCCGTGCACACTGATCGGAAGAACGCCGTTCAAGGTCTGTTCCGGGAAAGCATCGGTGTAAAGAATCCGCTTCTCCGCAAAATACTTTTTAAGCACCGGCTTTTCCGGATTGTTCAGATCGAAGAAATTGACTCTTCCGGTTCCTCCGCTGACGGCCGCAATTTTTCCGTCTTCATAAAGATGAACGATCTGCATCGGAATCCAAGTGCGCAGAGAGCCGAGTTTTTTCAGCGTTCCATCCGGAAGAATCCGGTAAGCGGTCAGCTCAAAACCGTTGCCGGCGGAAACCAGAAGCGAGCCGGAAATATCAACATCGTAAATCCGGTTTCCCGTTATGCGCTGAATTTCCTTAAGTCCCTGCGGAGTGTTCTGAAAGACAAGCAGTCCGGCATCGGAAGCCGCCGCATAGACGGTGTTTCCGGAGACCCGCACGCGGCGAACCATTCCCCCGCATTCATAACGGGTGAAACCGGGAACCTCTTTTGCGCTGCTTTTCGTGCGAACCGCAAGTTTTCCGGTTTGCGGCGGTAGCGGACGGCTCTCCGGGATCTCCGCAACAAAGAGTCCGTTTTTCACTCCTGTAAGATAAACGACGCCGTTTCCCGGAACAATTCCGCCGACACAATCCGCAGTTCCTGGCTTTTCTTCCGGCAGAACGGCACGTCCGGTTATGCGCGGATTCCGTTTGTCACTCACATCAACCAGAAAGAGTCCATTGTGCGTGTCCGCCGCGGCAAGAAGTGTTCCAGCCGGACGCGGCATCCAGAAATCACCGGAGAGCGCATAAAATTTCGGAAATTTGACTCCGCCGAGACGCACGGGGGAACGGGGATTGGAGATATCAAAGATCTCCAGACCATGTCCGGCGCCTTTTCGTTCTTTCAGGGAACCTTTTCTGGAATTGTGTCCGGTGGAGGCATAGAGGATATTGCCCTGAATATAGACGCCGTCCCCGAATCCGTCAAGTTCTATTTTGGAAAGCTGCTTCGGCTGAGCCGGGTCGGTCGCATCAAGGAGGAGTACGCTGGAATTTCCCCAGTCTCCGACAGCAAGGAGTCCGTTTGCGCAACAGGCGGATTGCGCCTCGAAGGTACGGTACAGATTGAGATGTTTCGGCTTTACCGGATCAGAGATGTCAAAAATCTGCACGCCGAAAACCCGGAGCGTGACAAACAGAACATCGCCGGAGGCCTCAATCCCGGTTGCGAGCTCCGCCGTGTCGAAATCGCTCGCGATTCGCGGCTTTTCCGGATTGCGGACGTCAAGAATCCATACTCCGCGATGCCGGGCTGTAAGATATGCGAATCCGCGATGTACGACAATCTGACGGCTCTCCCATTTCGGCAGTCCTTTCAGTTCACTGATTTTGCGCGGTTTTGCCGGAACGGATGTATCATAAATCTGCAGTTTGCCCTCTCCGGCAAGGTAGAGCAGTTTGCCGTCCCCGCAAAGAGCGGTTCCCCCGACGCTCCCTGGCACATGGGTGACCGCAATCCGGTTTTCCGCCATAGCGGAGACAACCAGAAACAGTGAAAACAACAGAGAAAAAATCTTCATGGCAACCTCCTGTTTTTTTCTTCCTGCAATATATTATACTGCATTTTCAGAAAAAAAACAGAGGCTTTTTCGCTGCAAAGTTTATGTTTTATCCGAAAAAGTTTACGTTTTAAACGCCCGTGCCGTCAAAAGAGGGAATGAAAGAATCGCTTGCGGATTCCTGATCCTGAACAAAGCCGTCCTCAATGCCGGATTCGAAAAGATGGTCTTCAACGCGTTTGTATTCATCATCAGTGACTTTGCGGTTGAGGTCGGCGAATTCGGCTGCCCGCCCGTGCGGAATGTACTGCCGCATAAGACTGAACATAACCTCGCCCGGTTCAAACGTTTCCGCGACCCAGTCGATTACGCGGAGCGTGTTTTCCACATAGTTCGGCAGAAGCAGATGCCGGATGATGACTCCGCGCTGCATGAGTCCGGTCTCTTCATCAATTCGGTACGATCCCGTCTGACGGAGCATTTCGCGGACAGCGCGTTTCGCAGTTTTGAAGTAGTCCTTTGCGCTCGAAAAACGTTCAGCAAGAGCATCGTCGCTGTATTTGACATCCGGGAGATAAATCTGGAATTTGCCTTCGAATCTCTTCAAATTTTCAACGGATTCGTACCCATTTGTATTGCAGACCACGGGGACGGGGAGGGGGACGTCCAGCGATTCCAGAACCGCATCGGAGAAATGCATCGGCGTCACCAGATTGATATTGTGCGCACCTTTTGCAATGAGCTCGCGGTAGATTTCCCGCAGCCGCTCCACGGTAACTTCCTTCCCCTGGCATTCACTGCTGATTTCGTAGTTCTGGCAGTAGACGCAGCGCAGGTTGCAGCCGGAAAAAAAAACTGTTCCGGAGCCTTTGGTTCCGCTGATGCAGGGTTCTTCCCAGAAATGCAGACCGGCGCGGGCGACGACCGGGTTGTTTCCCATTTTGCAGAAGCCTGCCCGACAGCTCCGGTCCACTCCGCATTCGCGGGCGCAGGAATGACATTCGTTCATGATAAATCTCCGTTTTTGTGCGGAAATATAGCATAAATTCCCGCACAGAGCAAATCATTTCGGCAAAAGTTTTTATTTCCCTTGAAAAAGCGGGAAAAACGGTTATGGTAACTCCTCTCAAAAAGGATTCTTATGATGCGCAAACAACGCTCGCTTACACCGTTCATGAACGAGGAGTTCAATACAACCGAAGACAACCAGGATGTTGTCTACTGGATGCTGCTTTACGAAGCTGTTATGCCGGTCGTCTTCCCGGTCATCATCCCGTTTTCCCGCTGGAAGCGCAACGAGTACTACATTCATCACTCTCCGAACCACGCCTGTGCGGAAATCGTGCTGGACGGCTCCATGCGCTACATTCTGGACGGGCAGTCCGTCACGGTTCATAAGAACGAAATGATTGTTCTTCCCATCGGACTTCCGAACCGCGTGGAGACCGGACCCGACGGTTTCAGCCGCAAGGTCGTTTTCGGACTGCGCGGTTTCCTTGCGGAAATCATCCTGGCTTCGTTTTCGATTGAATGCGGCAAAGTCTATGCTCTGAAAGACACCGGAAAGATTGTGCAGATGCTTTCGCAGCTCGTGGTTGTCTACCGGAAAGCCGATCCTGCGGCATTGAATGCGGTATCCGCTGCAGCCTTTGAAATTCTGCTGGAGATCCGCGACCAGATTCATGCCGCGCGAAAAGGGGCTTCCGACGTCATTCAGCTTCTGCAGATGAACATTCACACACCTTGTTCCATCGCGGAATTCTCACGGAGAATGAAGCTGTCCCGCGAAAAACTCAATGAAATCTTTCAGAACCAGTTTCAGCAGAGTCCGCAGCAGTACAAAACGCAGTTCCGGATGCGGACCGCCGAACAGCTGCTCCGGCAGACGGATCAACCGGTCAAGGAGATTGCGTTTCAGCTTGGCTATCATTCGCTTTCACGCTTCGCAACCGCATTCCGTCAACACCACGGCTGCTCCCCGCGCGAATACCGCAAGCGGAAACTTTGATCAGGCAAAGAAGCTTTCCCCGCTTTCCGTTCCGTGCAGGAAATAAAAAGCAAGCATGGAGAAATGTTCCGGTTCGCCGCCTTCCTTCCGGACCGGACCGTGCGAAATCGAACCGTCGAAAAACAGCAGATCGCCTTGAGAGAGCCGGATTTTGTCCGCTCCGGATGGAAATCTGGCAGACAACTCTTTTCTGGGGATGCGCGAGCGGCTTTCTTTCGGTCTCTGCGAATATTCTTCTGATTGAAGCGATGGGCATGCAAAGCGCCGGCATCTGCTCGACGGTCTACCGTCTGAATCTGGTTCCTGCTGTTCTCGGCGCGTGGCTTCTGCTGGAGGAGGAGGAAATATCCGGACTTCACTGGCTCGGAATCGCGGCGGCTGTTGCAGCGGTTTTATGCTTCCTCACTCTTTCCGAAAACCGTTCTCAGCGTTTTGTCCGGCAGGGAATCATTCCGGTTGTAATCGCGGCATTTTTCCGTGCCGGAATGGGAATTGAATACCGCTATGCGTTCACACACGGCGCGGATACAACAGGAGTCATGCTGATCAACGCTCTCTTCTGGACCGGCGGAGGTCTGCTTTACGCATGTTTCCGCGAACGTGAGATCATGAAAATCGACCGCTCCGCATTGCTTTACAGTCTTGTGGATGGACTTTTCGTTGTCGGCGTAATATACTTCATGGCGGCGGGGCTTGCATGCGGGAAAGCGGGAGTCGTGCTTCCGATAGCCCAGGTGAGCTTCCCCGGAACGCTGCTGCTGAGTGCTCTGTTTCTGAAAGAAAGAATAACATACTGGAAACTGACCAGGATTGCCTGCGGAGTTGCGGCAATCCTCCTGCTGAGTCTTCCGGGATAAGGAGATACGACATGCAACTTTCGATGGAAACCGTTGTTCTTCGGAACAAATTCGGCGATGAAACGGCAATCCGTATGCTGAAAGAGGCCGGATTCGACGGAATAGACTATTCCTTTTACTGGCCGGGCTCTCCGGAACGCAACATGCTGGGCGAAGATTATATCAGCCGGGCGCGCGAGGTGAAATCATATTTGAAAGCGATGGACATGAATTGTCTTCAGGCCCACGCTCCGCTGAATCCACGTCCTGTCGCGTCATTGGAACTTTCCGACCTGACTTGTCTGGAACTGATTCGCTCGATTGAATTTTCCGGAATTCTTGGAGTGAAAACACTTGTTGTTCATGCAATTACGCCTCCGGAGGGCAGGGGACTGATTGAATACAATCTGGAGTTTTACCGTTTTCTGGAACCGTTTGCGCGTGAAGCCGGAGTGCGCATAGCTGTGGAGAATTTGTTCGGACCTCCTCTGGAGCGTCCGGAACAGATGACGGAGATCCTGCAGAATCTGAATTCAGAGCAGTTTACCGGCTGTCTGGATGTTGGACATTCAATGTACAGCGGCATCAAACCGCAGGATTTTCTCCGTTCTGTTCCCCGTGGACTTATCACGGTATTGCACATTCAGGATCAGCAGCTGGGCAAGCGTCAGGACTTGCATTTCCCGCCGTTTTTCTATGAAATCGAGTGGAATGAGTTTCTGAAAGCTCTGAAAGAATACGGCTATTCCGGTGAAATGAATTTAGAGGTTTTCGCCTATCTCTGGCGTTTCCCGAATGAGCTTCTTCCTGCCGCCCTGACCTTCGCCGCGCAAATCGGCCGCGAACTCATCCGCCGTTTTGAAAGCGACATCTGAACCTCCAAACAGAAAATTCAACAAAAAAATTGCATTGATTTGAAAATTGAACGATCCGGAGTATAGTGTATCTCTGACAGGAGAATCATCTATGATTTTTTTATACACTGCTCCGCTGATCCTTATCGTTCTTTTGTACTTGCGCAGAAGAGCATTGTTTTATGCAAGCACAGCTCGGCGTTCAATTTTTCTTTTTCTTTTTTCCCTGAATCTGTTCAGTTTTGCCTTCGGCTCTTGCCAGATGAGCAAATACGCAGGCAATATCCGGCAAACTGGAAGGATTAAACATTTTCTTGCCTCTGCAGGCGAGGGCGGGATTTACCCCGAAGTATCTTCTCTTGATATAAGTTTTTTTATCAACTTGATTGGAATTGCCGGCTTGAGTCTGTTGATTTGCTGTTTTCTGATCAGGAAAAATGCTCTGATTTATGACTGGCTTTCCGCATTATGCTCTTTCTGTCTGATGTTTTTTTTGTTTGTTGTCACCGATAAAGGAGTAGACCATATTTATCAGAAGAGACTTGAAGCGGAAATTGCTGAATTCCAGTTGGTGATCAACAGCAAAGTTCAAAATGAAACCCAGCGTTCCCTGCTCCGGGAAAAGCTGCATAGTGAGTTGCCCCGTTTCACTCTCTCTTTTCGAAATTCTGAGCCTGGAATATCTCGTCTGAAAAAGCTGCGGGAAGAAATAAGGCTCTGGAATCCCCGCTTCAATAAGTGATTCATTGCATTTCATACAGAATTCTAAATAGTATATTTATAACTTCGCATAATATATATTATGTTAAATTGACCCAAAATGGTCTTCCGGGGAGGGGAATGGAGAGAAAAAACGGGCAGGGACTTTCAGAGGAAAACAATCCTGCCCGGTAAAGGTCAGCGAAGATAAGGATTGAACGATTTTTCTATTCCGATCGTCGTAGATTCGCCGTGTCCGGGGAAAACCCGGAGATTTTCCGGAAGAACTAAAAGTTTCTCACGGATTGATGTCATGATCGAATCGTAATCGCCGCCGGGAAAATCTGTACGGCCAATCGAACCGCTGAACAGCGTGTCGCCGCTGAACAGCGCATTCAGAGATTCAAAATAGTAGCAGACTCCGCCGGGTGTGTGACCGGGGGTCCGGATGATCGTGAAATCCATAAACTTCGGCGGCCAGACGGCTGGCGGAAGTCCTTCCGCCGCAGGCAAAAACGGGGGAAGGGCATTCTCCGGACTCGTATAAAGCGCCTGATCATCCGGTGGAACATAAACCGAAGAAACTCCGAGTTTTTCCGCCAGCACCCCTGCCCCGCTGATGTGGTCAACATGGGCGTGCGTCAGAAGAATCACAAATTCCTTCGTCGGGAAAAGTTTTGTGTTTTCGTAGAGTTTCTCCGGTTCTGCGCCCGGATCTATGATGAAAAGAGGTCCGTCGTTACGCGGAAAAACATAATAGCAATTCGTTTCGTAAAGACCGACCGTCTCCACAAGAATTGTCGGTGCGGAATGCATTTTTTCAGCCATGACGGACCTCCCCTTCCCTGTTATTTCTGGGCGACTTTCTTCTGCCACGAATCCTTCAGAGCAACCGTGCGGTTGAAGACCGGCGCCTCTGGGGTCGAATCCTTGATATCCGGACAGAAGTAGCCGGTACGCTCAAACTGAACGGCGACACCGGGTTTTGCTTCGGCAAGTGCAGGCTCAATCATGCAGTCGACTTCCTTCAGAGAGTCCGGGTTGAGGTAATCAAGATAATTCTCGCCTTCCGGAATGTCTCCGACGTTCTCAATCGTGAAGAGACGGTCGTAAAGACGGGCTTTCGCCTTCTTCGCGAACTTGGCGGAAAGCCAGTGGATCGTGCCTTTGACCTTGCGTCCGTCGGGAGCATTGCCGCCGCGGGTGGCAGGATCGTAGGTGCAGTGAATCGTGGTGATATTGCCGTCGGCATCCTTTTCGACCGAAACGCAGGTTACAAGGTAGGCATAACGGAGACGCACCTCTTTGCCCGGAGCGAGACGGTGGAACTGCTTGACAGGTTCCTCCATGAAGTCGGTAGACTCAATATAAAGTTCTTTCGTGAATGGAACTTTGCGGGTTCCGGCGGCGGGGTCTTCCGGGTTGTTGACGGCCTCCATCTCCTCTACAAGGTCTTCCGGATAGTTGTCGATCACCAGCTTGACCGGATTCATCACAGCCATGTAGCGGTTTGCGGTCTTGTTCAGTTCTTCACGGATGCAGTAGTCCAGAAGGGCGACATCCGTGAGACTGTTGAACTTGGTGACGCCGACTTTTTCGCAGAAATAGCGGATTGCAGAAGCGGGAACGCCGCGGCGGCGGTAAGCGCAGATGGTCGGCATGCGCGGATCATCCCAGTCGCTGACGTAGTGCTCCTTGACAAGCTGCAGAAGTTTGCGTTTGCTCATGACCGTATAGGTCAAATTCAGGCGGGCAAACTCGGTCTGCTGCGGATGATTCTTTACTTCAAGAACATCCAGGAACCAGTCGTAAAGCGGACGGTGAATTTCAAATTCGAGTGTGCAGATGGAGTTCGTAATGCCTTCGATCGAGTCGGAAAGGCAATGTGCGAAGTCATAAAGCGGATAGATGCACCATTTGTCGCCCGTGCGGTGGTGGTGTGCATGGCGGATGCGGTAAATGGCGGGGTCGCGCATGTGCATGTTCGGTGACGCCATATCGATTTTTGCACGGAGAACGTACGCCCCGTCCGGGAATTCGCCGTTTTTCATACGCTCGAAGAGCGCGAGATTTTCCTCTACAGAACGGTCGCGGTTCGGGCTCGGCTTTCCGGGTACGGTCAGAGAACCTTTGTATGCCTTGAACTCCTCATCGGAGAGATCGCAGACATACGCTTTGCCGCGTTTGATCAGCTCCACGGCGTAGGCATAAAGTTTATCGAAATAGTCGGAAGCGTAGAAGAGGTGGTCGCCCCAGTCGCCGCCGAGCCAGCGGACGTCTTCGAGGATGGAATCGACGTATTCGGTATCTTCCTTGGTCGGGTTCGTATCATCAAGACGCATGTTGCACTGTCCGCCATACTGCTTTGCCAGACCGAAATTGAGGCAGATGGATTTTGCATGACCGATGTGGAGGTATCCGTTCGGTTCCGGAGGGAAACGGGTTACGACGCGTCCGCCGTGTCTGCCGGTTTTGAGATCGTTGTCGATGATCTCGGTGATAAAATTCGACGCAGTTTCAGTTGTTGCATCCATAGTCTGGCAAGCTCCTTCAAAAGTTGAGTTGCCATAATATAAATGAAATTTTCCGGTTTTCCAGTCGTTTTATTTATTTTCTTGTAATTTCGGCGCGAATCAGCTCTGCCGCGCGGGCGGAAAAGGTTTCCGGATTCCTTTCTCCGCGCTGAAGAAGAGCGTTCAGTTCCAGAAAACCGGTTCCGCGTTCGCGGCGGAGACGGCGCAGAGCTTCATCCCGTTTCGCTTCCTCGCTCCGCGCGTCCGCATCTCTCAAGTCCGGAAACGGAGTTGAGAGCAGAATACGGCGGATACTGTCTTTTGCGGCGGCTAGTTCCAGAATCAGCGAGAGTGTATTCAGATCCTCGCGAGCGCCGAAGATGCTTTCCGGCTGTGCCGGCGGAATGAGAACAACGGCGTCCGCTGCCGTGAAATGGAGCTGCCGCCGAATTCGCGGCAGCGTTTCCAGAAGAGCCGAGCCTGAGGGCAGCGCCGTTGAGCTCCAGGGCAGGAATTCAAGCTTTATGCCGTGTTTTTCCAACTCCGCCTGCAATTTGTTTTCCAATCCCGGAAGCGCTTCCGCTATCACAAGAACTCTTCTGACTGCCATCGGACTGTTCAGAAGTTTGCGTGGCAGTTCCCACGCCCGCAGTTCATGCAGTGTCGGACGGTGCAGAAGCGGAATCAGACGAACTCCGCAACGGTCGGTTAATCCATCCGGAGAGGTTTTCAGTTCCAGCGGCAGATTGACGGCTGGTTCAATGCGTATTGTACATTTTTCCGCTTCGAGTCCCGGAAGCGAGAGAGAAAAATCTTTGCAAAGTCCCTGTTTTGCGGAATTGCCCTGAACTTGAAAATTTCTTTTCAGAATTTGGGTTTGTTCATAACGGTTTTCGTTTTCAAACGGAACTGCGGGCAGAGAAATCACTTCCTTGACGCCGGGAATGTCGGAACGTTCTCTTGAAGAGACTTCGAAAATTGCTTTCACATCGACAGGAAGCCCGCTGCGGATTTCTGCGGTGATCGAGGCGAATTCATCATCGTAAAGGAAGCGCGGCATCCAAAGGTGCAGGGAAAGCCTGGGCAAAACGGGAACCTTCTCCCCTGCCCCCGGGTTGTGGAGAATCTGCAGAGGAAGCCAACCCGGAGAATCGGGAATCAGACACAAAACGGTTGACTCAGGCATCAAAAAATATCCATCTCCGATATTCAATCTTTTCCCGTTGCGTTCCCAGTGAAATTTTTCCGGGAGCTGAACGGTATAATGCTCAAAGGCTGTTGAATTCCACTTTTCTGTTTTCAGGGCAAGAGAATCATCGCACAGAACAACCGGATAAAGCCCCCCTCCCCTCGCCTCGGAACGAACAGGAATGAGGGGAATTCCCGGAGCAAAATCATTCTCGCTGAGCAGGCGGAACTCCCCCTCCCCCCGTTTACGCCATGAAACCGCCGCCCAGGTGCCATCCGGACCTTTCGCATAAAGGAACTGGAATGGATGCAGTCCGCGCGAAAGCGGAACGGTCACAATATCCGTAGTTCCGATGGAGCTAGCGTCCGGACTCTGGAAGGTTCCGATGCGGCAGTGAACAGTTTCTCCGTCCAGTCGCAGAATCCGCGTGGAATTTGTATTCAGGCGGAATTCATATTCACCGCTCTCTTTCACGGCAAGCAGCCCCGAAAAAACAGAAGCAAACTCCCGGTCTGTATCAAAGGGGCGGCGGGTAAAGAAAACCCGCGAGACGGGATGTCCGGTTTTCCGGCGGAAGGGCGCAAAATACGCATTTTCCAGATCTTTTTCCAGAGAGCCCGGAAGTTCTTTTACCTGTTTGCGGAATGCCGTTCCGGCTTGCAGGAATCTTGCCGGGGAAATTTTGCCCGGAGAGCTTTTCGCGTGAAGACGGGTCAGCAGCTCAACGCGCTGAACTGCATATCTTCCAATGGTCCGGCGCAGTTTCCGGATACTCGGAACCGATGGATTTTTCTTCCGGAATTCCTCCGGCGTCAGCAGTTCTTGTGCGTTTTTCGGAAACTTCCGGGACAAGTCCGACCGGCTCAGACGGATTTTTGAAGGAAGCTCAATCCGGGAATCAATCCGCTGGAGCGGACGTTTCTTCCAAAAACCGTAATAAATGGTGTAAGAGGTTTTGTCCAGCGACGCCGGCAGCATCAGATGATCCGCATCGTACTGGTGCACTTCAACCGGCGAGCCTTCCGAATAAACGGCGACTCCGTTTTCAAGTGAGGCCGGGAGACAGATTTTCATGAAATCCAGAAAACCGCATTCGCCTGGAACATCATGATTTACCGTCAGACGGTATTGCGCATCCGGTTCGCGCCACTCCTCCGCAAAGAGCGCAAATGTCAACAGAAAAAGAAAGAGAATCCGCATCAGAACACCTCCCCGATCCGGTACATTTTGAATGCAAGGTCAAGCGTGATATCCGGGGCAGGGATTTTCAGTTTCCCTTTTTTCGGATGAATGAGCATGGAAGAAGAGATATATTCGCCCGTCATCGTGTCGAACCAGCGAATCATATATGCTCCGGCTTTCATCTCAAACTCCGGGTAAAGAGTGATCTCCGTGGAGCGCGGAACCAGCGACTGATCGACACGGTAATTGGCCAGCTCATATTCATTGAAGAACCAGCCGTAAAGGATATCTTTCTGCGCGAGAACTAATCCGGAAAGGCGTTTTTCGGGCAGAATGGAGTCGCGCAGAAGCGGCGGAAAATTCTTTGTTATCCGTTCCAGGAATTCGTGACGCTTCTGCACGGGCTTTGCTGTAACTTTAATCCGCCCGGAGCGCGGCGGACTGGTGCGCAGGTCTATTCCGTCAAGGAAACGGCGGAACGCGCGGTAGTGGAAATATTCGTTGTTCACATGCACGAAATCGTGCCACCAGAGCATCGGCGTTCCGGCGTGACGAGTAAAAAGCGATGCCCAGAGTCCACCGTGAATATCCGCCTTCAACTGCGAACGTCCGCCCGCCATGTTTGTTCCGCCATATTCAGTAATGAGTACAGGTTTCTTCAGCGGCATAATCCGCTGTCCGTGTTTTTCCAGCTGGTTGACGACGGGAATCCAGGGCTTGCGGTAAGCGTCGCAGCAGACATGAGTCAGCTCCGGCGGATCGATGGCGAGGTCGCGCCAGTTGAACAAATTCCCGACTTCTCCGCAAATATGTGTTGCAACGAGTCCGGGCGTCTGCATGTTTCTGCGCAATTCCAGCGCGGTTTTCTTATGCCAGGCAATCAGTGAAATGCGGTGCGCGTATGCTTTGGCGACAAGGTCGACTTCGCTCCAGAGCTCCATTGCAAACACAGCCGGATCGGCCCCCCAGCGGGCGGCGATATAACGGTTGCGCTTCCGGTTGAACTCCTGTGCGCGCGGATTGTGCCAAAAGTGCTGCGGTGCATCCAGAAATGCATTGTTCGCCTCGGCAAAAAGTCCTTTCGAGTTGAACGGGGAATCATTCCATTCCGGGTCGGAACCATCGGTCATTTTTCCATGATTGTCGAATACAAGATTGATGCGGACTCCGCGTTTGCGCGCAAAGTCCAGCAGAGCATCGAGCCGCGACGCCGCGGCAAGGTTGTAGTGTCCGAGGCCGTAACAGCCGTTGCGCGATGAGCTCCACTCTATCGCGTAGGTCCATGCGGCCATCCACACTTCAATCAGATCAATTCCGTTTTCAGAACATTCGGAGATGTACATTTCATAATCCGCATTTCCGCCGTCTGCAATATCCTTGAGACGGACGACGCGTTCTCCGCGCTGATCAGTATTCGTGTGGATATTGAGTCCGACCGGATAATAGAACGCTCCGTTTTCCAGCTCAAAGTAACGCGGATCTGCCTTCGAGATCCGCACGGCACCGGAGTGGTTGGATTTCTCAATATGAATTGTGCGCCATGGTGTATAAACAGCTTCTTTTTTTCCGGATTCGGTCAGCCGCAAACGAATTTTATATTTTCCGGTCTCTTTGGGATAAAAGCGGAATTCCCAGAATGGGGAACCGCTCAATTCCGTTGTTTCCATGGTGAAATGTCTTCTCCGCAGCGTATCCATACTGAAAAACGCCGGATAGGAGATTGCCTTTTCCGTTCCGGGGGCGAGAACTTCAAAATCCGCCGCAATTCCATCCGGATCAAACGGATTGAAATATTCCTTGTTGAGACGGAAACGGGAGACAACCGTTTGAAACTGGCGGCCCGTTTCGGGGAAGTCCCAGCGGACGACGGCCGGCGCCGGGTTCGCCCGTTCCCCTTCGAAGACCGGAGTTTTCATGAAAATGCGTGCGGAATCTTTTTCTTCCCCATAAATTGAAACGCCCGCGGCAAAGATTCTGGAAGCGAAATATCCGCTCCATGCGGCGGAGTGACCTTTCGGGAAAAGTTCGCGCCCCGGACGGTCGAGACGAACGGAAAGCCGAGTCCAAACACCCGGTTTCAGTGAAAATTCGCGGTCGGACTGGAACCATGCGCCGTCCTTGTCTTTTACAAAAATCCATGCTTTCAGCGGATGCGCACACCCTTCGGCTTTTACCGAAACGGAGAGTGTTTTTGAGTTGAATATTCGGCGATCCGGCTTGAAACGGTAACGGTTCTGCTCCTGATAGAGCAGGACTCCGCCGGGAAAATCTGTGGAAAGTTCCGCTTCATCCGTTTTTACTTGCATACTCCTTCGCGAAGCGCGCGCTTCCGCTTTCCAGATTCCGGAAAAGAGGTGTTCCGCATGAAGCAGAACCGCACAGAAAACAAGGATAATGACACTGAAAGTCCGCATTATTTCTGAGTCCAGGAGTTGACTTCCCACGCGGGAGGCCCGCTGTAAAAGATGCTGCCGTCGTAGGAGAGATTGTAGACCGGAGTGTTGTCGGATTCCGGCGTCATGCCCTTCATGTGCCAGAAACAGCGGAGAACGGGAAATGTCGCGAGACGGTTTTTGAACTTGGCGTCGTCTTTTTCAAACAGTTTCTTCTGTTCTGGATCCATCCCCTCCACCACCATGGCTTTTGGGGAGAGCGCTTCGATCTGATAGTATTTGAGTTCCCACCAGGTTGCCCCTTTCGCCTTTTCCGCAAGTTCCCAGGAGGCGGGTGTTGCGGCGAATTCATAAAAATAACTGATTTTCAGCTTTCTGCGCGGATCGTCCGCCGGAACGGAGCGCCCCTCTTCGGCTTTGGAGGAGGGATAGTCATACGCTTCAACGAACTTCCGTTCATCGGTCGCCGCGCCGGGGACGTTCAGACGCCATTCCGAGCTCGGAAAGGTGATGTTTTTCTGATTCATGTCCCGTTTGCATTCATAGGTTTTCGCGGACGCCATATAGGTCGGATAAAGATCGGAACTCCACATCGGCATTTTGTCCTCGTTGTCGCTCCGGTATGTCATGAACGCCGTGCCGAACTGCTTCAGATTGTTGATGCAGTGAAGATCAATCGCCTTCTGTTTTGCCATATTCAGTGCAGGCATGAGCAAGCCCGCGAGAATTGCAATGACGACAATCGTTATCAGAAGTTCAATCAAAGAAAAACAGTGTCTGCTGTTCATTCAGCCTCCTTTTGAAACGCTGCATCAAGTCCATGCAGCGTTTTTTCCCAGTAGAACGGTTTTGTGAAAATCTGAAGAAATCCCTTCCATGCTCCGATGGAAATCAGCACCCAGTAGAGCGGCATCAGAAGGGCATGAGGGATCAGATGAAGGAATCCGCGCTTTACAACCGCTGCGACATGCACGCCGACCAGCAGGAAATTCGAAAGAAAAAGAAAAACTGAACCGGCACAGAAAATTTGCGAGACACCCGACAGGAACGGGTTCTCGCCCTCCCCCGAGTAAAGCATCGGCCAGACTTTCCATGTAACACCGCAGATCTCCACTCCGCGGTACAGACTTTCGCGTCCGGGCGAAGCAACCAGCAGTGATTCCGCCGTTTCCCCCGCGCAGAGCCCGTGGAAGAAGAGAAACAGATAAAAGAGAGTCAGCGGCCAGTAAATCAGGTTTGTAAGCATCATCAGGCTTGCTCCGCCGACCGCCATGTAACCTCCCGTCGCGCCCCGCAAACCCAGCCGCCGGATTGTCACCAGCGGATTGCGGTAATGCGCAAGATGCGTCTGTATGAATCCTTTAACCCAGCGCGAACGCTGGCGCATCCAGTTCCAGAGACGCGAGTTTGCCTCTTCCAGTGTTGTGGAATCAAGGACGGCTGTGCGCCAGTGCTTTTCGTAAATCCGCAGTCCGAGTTCGCAGTCTTCCGTTACATTGAAGGGATCCCATCCGCCGAGTTCGCGCAGATACGCGGTTCTGAAGTGATTCGAAGTTCCTCCAAGCGGAAGCGGTATGCGGAATTTTTGCCAGCCGGAAAGCATCAGATCGAAATACGCGGTATATTCGACCGTGAAGAATCCGGTCAGCCAGTTCTGACGGGAATTGTAATAATTGAGCTTCGCCTGAACACAGGCCAGGCGTTTTTCCGAATCGCGCCGGAAGACGGCGACCGCTTTGCGGAGCTGATCTGGATCGGGAATATCTTCCGCGTCGTAGATGACACAGAATTCACCTTTTGCTTCGCGCAGACCGAAATTGCAGGCGCGCGGTTTGGTTTTCGGCTGGGCGTCCGGAACACGCTGAATTATGAATCCGGGAGGAAGCTCTGCCCGTTTCAGTTCGCGGAAAGTCAGGTCGTCATCGCTTTCCAAAAGAAGTTTGACATCCAGTTTTTCCGGCGGGTAGTCCAGAGCGGCGATTCTTTCTACAATTTTCCCCGCGACTTCCGGTTCCCGGTAGAGCGGAACGAGAATGGTATAAACCGGCAGATCATCGTTTGCGATTTCATTCGCCGAGACCTGTTCCATGCTGCGGCGGGAGAGCGAACAGATAGCCGCCATCAGCCGGATCAGTACCGCACCTGCATAGAGCAGCATCATAACTCCGCAAACCAGCAGAACAAAGAGGTCGCTGCGATACATCAACAGGAACAGCAGAAACAGCACGAGAGCTCCGTACCTGAGCTTCTGTCCCGCGGTTGCCGTCACAGCCGCGCAGGTATCCGGATGTTTCTCCGCAAACTCGCGCGTCAGCGGATCCAGTTTCTGTATTTTCCCGGTTGCCATAAAAATCCTCGCTTTTCTGCAATATAATCAGTGATGGAACAAAGTCAAGCTCTGCAACAGATTTCCGTCTATTTTTATTCCAGCATTTGCAATCTTCCGGGAGAGTGGCATATTATCATACATTATAAAATATGAGGTTTTGAATGATTCTCAGGCAATTTTTCCGCGCTCTGCTCGCTGTTCTGATTACGGCGTTTCTGTTTCTTTTCCTGCTTCTGCCGATTTATACCGTTGTGGCGGAAGGGCTGAATCCTTCGTTAATCAAAGAGGTGTTTTCGAACTTCATCTATCTGGAAGGACTCGCGAATTCCTTCCGGATTGCCGCTGTGACAACGTTCATGGTTTTCCTGATTGCGCTCCCGATGGCGTTTCTCTACGATGCATACGAATTCCCCGGGAAGAGCATCGCGCATCTTGCAGCGATGGTTCCCATGATTCTTCCGCCGTTTGTCGGAGCGCTCGGATTCCAGCAGATTCTCGGACACTACGGGGTGATCAACACGCTTCTTGTTTCCTGCGGTTTCGCGCGGGTCGATTTCCTCGGCGGAAACGGGCGTTTCTGGTCGATCTGTTTCATTGAAGCTCTGCATCTTTATCCGATTCTTTATCTGAATCTGGTCTCCTCGCTCGGCAACATTGATCCGTCTCTGCGGGAGGCTGCGCGGAACCTCGGCGCGGGATGCTGGCGCAGATTTTTCCGCGTCACCCTGCCTCTGCTGAAGTCGGGGATCCTCGCGGGGGGAAGCATCGTGCTGATCTGGAGTTTCACCGAACTCGGAACCCCTCTGATGTTCGGTTACAGCCGCGTCACTCCCGTTCAGATTCTCAACGGGCTGACGGAACTGGAAACGAATCCGGAACCTTATGCGCTGGTGACAGTGATGCTGATTCTTTCCTCCATCATGTACCTGCTTGCAAAATGGCTGCTGAAATCTTCCGCCGGAACGGTTGTCAAGGGAACTCTCGGCAGTTCGGCGGCACGTCTGCCTGGACTGCGCGGGTTGCTTCCGACTGGATTTTTCATTCTGGTTACTGCGCTTGCAATTCTGCCGCATCTCGCGCTGATTCTGACGGCGTTCTCGCTCAACTGGTACGGCACAATCCTGCCGGAACACTGGAGTCTGCTCAACTTTGAAAACGCGCTGACCAACAAGCTGGTTGTTCCGAGCATTCTGAACAGTCTGCGCTACTCTTCGCTTGCAATGGTCGCCGCGCTGGCAGTCGGGTTCGCCATTGCATTGATTGTCCAGCGCTGGAAACTTCCGTTCGCATGGCTGCTTGATGCGCTCGGAATGCTTCCTCTCGCGGTTCCCGGAATCGTGGTTGCATTCGGTTATCTCGGCATGACGGTGAATTATGACTGGGCGGCGGAGATCTTCAATCCGCAGGACAACCCGATGTGGCTGCTCGCAATCGCATATGCGGTCCGCCGCCTTCCCTACGTTCTGCGTTCGGCAAGCGCGGGACTGGAACAGACGCCTGCGGAATTCGAGGAGGCAGCACGAACCTTTGGCGCGGGGCCGCTCTGCACGCTCCGGCGCATTACGGTTCCGCTGATTGCTGCGAATCTGGTTGTCGGTGCGCTCTTCGCATTCAGTTTCTCCATGCTGGAGGTTTCCGATTCGCTGATTCTTGCGCAGAAGGCGGAGTATTTCCCGATTACCCGCGCGATTTACGATCTTTCGCAGATTCTCGGTTCGGGCCCCTTCACAGCCTGCGCGTTCGGCGTCTGGACGATGGTTTTCCTTGCCGCAACGCTTGCCGCCTCGGGAGCGATTCTCGGGAAAAAGATCGGTTCCGTGTTCCGGATCTGATTATTTTTTTGCAATCTGCTTGCATTTTTGCAGGAATATGATATTGTTCCCGCTCACTTCAATGAAAGGAAAAGCGGATGTATAAACTGCTTTGGGGCAAATACCGGGATCAGAAAGCTGTCGCGACGTACTGCGGATTTTATTCCGCCTATAAATGGAAACTCGTTTTCGTTGTTTTCATGTTTCTGGTCAAATCAAGCCCGATTTACATTCTGCCGGTCATTACTGCGGATATCATCAATCTCATTTCCGGAACTCCGCAGGGGGAAATCCGGGATATTCTCCGTCTTCTGGTTTTCGGGATGCTTGTTGTGCTGCAGAACATTCCGACTCATATCATCTACGCACGCGCGTTCAGCAGTGTGAACCGCGAGGTCGAACGCAATCTGCGGACTGCGCTTTGCGCGCGCCTCCAGCATCTTTCGATTCACTACCACACCTGCAACAAAATGGGCGTGCTGCAGACAAAAGTTCTGCGCGACGTGGAAAACGTTGAAATGCTCACTAGGATGCTGGTTGACAACATCCCGCAGATTACCGCAACGCTGGTTGTCGCAATCGCCGTAACTGCGGTTCGTGCGCCGCGCTTCATCATATTCTATCTGATTCTGATTCCCGTTGCAGTCGTGCTCTGCCGTCTGATCCGCACCCGGATGGCACAGCGCAACCGCGATTTCCGCCTGAGCGTGGAGGAAATGTCCGGCCATGTGAGTGAAATGCTCCGTCTGATTCCCGTCACCCGCGCGCATCATCTGGAGGACAGCGAGCTGAACCGCGTGGAAGAACGTCTCGAAAAAATCCGCAGAACGGGCTTCCGGCTCGACAGTCTCAACGCCGTATTCAACTCGGTCAACTGGTCGATGCTGATGGTGTTCAATCTCATCACCCTCTGCTGCGCGGCGTATCTTTACATGAAAGGCATTCTGAAAGTCGGAATCGGAGATGTGACGCTGCTTGCCGGATATTTCCAGATTATCTCCGGCGCCGTCATGCAGCTGCTGAACTTTCTTCCAGTCATGGCAAAAGGGCTTGAGTCGGTCAAATCCATCGGCGAGGTTCTGGAGTGTCCGGATATTGAGCAGAATGAGGACAAGCAAATTGTTGAATCCGTTCGCGGCGAATTCGAATTCTGCAATGTCACTTTCTGTTATGATCCCGGTGCGGAACCGGCTCTGCGCAATTTCTCGCTCCATGTCCGTCCCGGTGAAACCATTGCGCTGGTCGGGGCGTCCGGCGCGGGCAAATCGACTGTCGCCCAGCTGGTGATCGGATTCATCCGTCCGACTTCCGGCAAAATCCTGCTCGACGGCAAAGACATGAATGAACTGGATCTGCGCACCTACCGCCGTTTCATTTCCGTCGTTACTCAGGAGACCATTCTCTTCGACGGCACGATCCGCGACAATATCGCCTACGGGGTTCCGGATGCAAATGACGAGGATATTTTCCGCGCTGTGAAGTTTGCAAGTCTGGAACCGCTCATCAACAGTCTTCCTGAAGGATTGAATACGCCGATCCGTGAGAACGGCTCACGTCTTTCTGGAGGGCAGCGTCAGCGCATCGCGATTGCACGGGCTCTGCTCCGTGATCCGCGCGTTCTGATTCTGGATGAAGCGACCAGCGCTCTCGACGTCGATTCCGAATCGGAAATCAAAGAAGCTCTTGAGAAACTGATGAAAGGCCGCACTTCGTTTGTCATCGCGCACCGCCTTTCGACAATTCAGAATGCCGACCGCATCATTGTCATGGGAGAAGGACATGTTCTTGAAACGGGAACTCATGCGGAACTGATCGCGCATAACGGGCGTTATGCGGAAATGTACCGGAAGTTCACCATGCTGAATTAAAAATTGCTGTTTTTCTTTGAAACGAGGTTGCATTTTCTCCGGACGGGAGTACAGTACATCTAAACGGCATTTCTCCGTATCAAATCCTCAAAAGGCTGAAAAGGAACATCGGATCACTTGAAATCAGAACAACTCTCTTGATTCTCAGTACACCCGTTGAAACCCCAAACCAAAGCCCGGAATTTTTCCAATCATGAAAAACAAAGACCTGGCGCATTTTAAAAAGCTGTACCAATTCGTCAAACCGTATCAGGGAATGCTCAATGTCTGCATTGTGTTCCATATCTGCAGCACATGCCTCGGACTGCTCATGCCGCTGGTACTAAAAATCATCATCGACAAAGCGCTCGGAGGGTCGGATCTGCGCCTGCTCTTCGTCCTGCTCGGCGGCGTGATTCTGCTCTACTGGATCCGCGCATTCTTTTTCTACACCAGCAACTACTTCACGCATTATCCGATTCAGCGGATGCTTTTCGATTTGCGCGTGAAGCTCTTCAAACACCTGCAGAGTCTTTCCCTGCGCTTCTATCAGGAGTACCGCACCGGAAAACTGATTTCCAACATCCTCACCGACGTGGCGGCGCTGCAGGCGATGATTTCAACGGTGATTGTCGGCATGGCCTCAAACGTCTTCCAGCTGATTTTCGTCAGCGTGATGCTCATTTTCCTGAGTCCGACTCTTTCGCTGATCTGCGTGTTTGTTCTCCCGGTGGTCTACATCGTCTTCTCGACCTTCCGGAAGATGCTGAAACGGCGTTCGCAGGTTCTGCGCGAACACATGTCCGAAGTTTCCGCCAACCTCGCGGAGGTCATCAACGGCATCAAAGTCGTGAAATCGTTCGGCAAGGAACGGACGGAAAACCGTTCGTTCATGGAGCGGCTCAAGCCGACTTTCGACATGTCGCTCACGCTCTCCATGCGCGCGATTTCCCTGACGATCGTCATGGACCAGCTTTCCGCCTACACCCTCGTCGCCGTCCTCGGCGTCGGCGGCTACCTTGTTTCAACCGGACGCATGACGATCGGCGAACTCGTCGCCTTCTACACCTACATTCAGATGTTTTTCACCCCGATCTCCGGCATCACCAACTTCGCTCCAGCAATCAGCGAGGGTGCCGTCAGCGCGGACCGTCTGCTGAATCTGATGGACACCGTCCCGGAAATCAAGGAAAAGGAAAATCCCGTCAGCATCGGTCATGCAAAAGGACATGTCACATTTGAACATGTCAGTTTCCATTATAAACCGGAGAAACCGATTTTGCGGGATTTCACGCTCGACGTCAAGCCCGGACTCAAAGTCGCGCTCGTCGGCCCCTCCGGTTCGGGAAAGTCGACAATCGCCAGTCTGCTCATGCGCTTCTATGACGTCTCCGGCGGACGCATCCTGCTTGACGGCGTGGATATCCGCGATCTGAGCGTGAATTCGCTTCGCGCAAACGTCGGCATCGTTCTTCAGGAATCCTTCCTGTTCAGCGGAACCATTGAAGAAAACATCCGCTACGGGCGCGACGACACCACTTTTGAAGAGGTCGTGGAAGCGGCGAAAATGGCGAACGCATATGAATTTATCCGCGATCTTCCCAACGGATTCAAATCCGAAGTCGGTGAAAACGGCGTTTCGCTTTCCGGCGGACAGAAGCAGCGCATTGCAATCGCCCGAACCGTTCTGCACAATCCGTCCGTTCTGATCCTGGATGAAGCGACCAGCGCTCTCGACACCATTTCCGAAGCGGTTGTCCAGCATGCGCTCGACAAACTCATGGCGGGACGTACCACAATCATCATCGCACACCGGCTCTCAACCGTGCGCAACGCCGATCTCATTGTCGTTCTCAAAGACGGTGAAATCGCGCAGACGGGACAGCACGAGCAGCTGCTCTGCCAGGACGGACCCTATCGTTCACTCTACGCCATGCAGCTGAAAGAACAGCGTGAACCCGGCGGCAGTACGGAAAAAGAGGAGGCGAGATCATGATGAACATGGAACTTCAGCACAAGCATGATTTCCGGGCAAAGCTGCACATTTTTGCGACCATCGGAATCACCCTTTCCCTTCTGCTGTTTGCAGGAATCGCATCCCTGTTTCTCATTGAAATCGAAGACGTGATTTACGCGGACGGCAAAATCACATCGGAACTTCCCGTGGAAGTCGTCGGAATCGTAGACGGACGCATTCTCAAACTGAATGTGGATGAGGGCGACGATGTCCGCAAAGGCGAAGTTCTCGCGCAGATCGATGCGACAAAGTATGAAGAGGAATATGCTTCCATTCAATCCGCCATTCATGAACTGGAGGCGGAACTGGAAGTAAAAAGAGCGGGACTGGAAGCGCTCAAAGCAAATCCGCTTCCGAAAGAACTCTGGTATGCGGAAACCAACCTTGCGGAAAGTCGCGACAGATTGAAACGCACAGCGACCCGCCTCGAACGTCTGGAAAGTCTGCGCGATAAACACGCAATTTCCCAGCACGAATACGAAAATGCGGAAATAGAATTCATCCGCAACAAGGCGGAAGTCGCCCGCGCGGAAGAGAATCTGCGCATGGTCCGCGGCGGACTCGGCGAGAAAACCGTCGAAAAGGCGCGCCGCGATCTCGCGCTTGTCCAGGCGAAAATCGAAAGCAAACGCGCCTCTCTGAAATTCATCCGCCGCTATATCGACGACTGCAAACTGGTCGCCCCGGTCGGCGGACGCATCATCAATCTGCCATGCAAGTACACCATGTATGTGGAGAAAGGAAAAGTCGCCGCGAATCTTGCCGCGGGCAATCTCATCAAGGGGCTTGCCTATGTGGATGAAGGGCTCGTCCGCAAAGTTCATCCAGGGCAGAGCGTGCGGATTTCAAGCGGAGTCTTCAACCGTCTGGAGTATGGAATCTTCCTCGGACGGGTGGAACGCGTTTACGATACGCCGGTTGAAAACGGAAAGACGGCGACTGCGAAATATCCGGTTCTCATCACCATCGACCCGCAGGGCCGTCCTCTGAAACTCGGTTCGAGCGCAAAGTTTGCAATTGTCGCGGGCAACGAACCTGTGCTTTACACAATCTTCGGGCTGAGCCGCGAGAAATAATCACGGCTCATAATAATCTTCATGCTTCGGCACGACTGCCGGAATGCAGAAGAGCATGATCAGACAGAATACTCCGAAGAACGCTTCAATCAGGAAGAGCGTCTGATAGTTGCAGACGCTCAATCCATGCCAGTTCCACTGGGTCGCCAGCATTCCGCTACCGAGCAGGAACGAGGTGATGACGCGTCCGCTTCCCATTCCGAGCTGCTGGTAAGTCTGGCAGAACGCCATCGCCATCACCGAATTGCCCGGACGCGCCAGCGCAAGTGTTTCTCGCGAAAAACTGCAGTTGAAGCATGCAAATGCAAAGTTGCCGATGAAGAGCAATCCCCCCGCGATCCATGCCGGAGCAGGCATGCTCTTGCAGCAGAGAAACAGCAGAAACGGAATGACAATGTAGAGGGCATGCGTGATCAGCTGGAGACGTTTCATCCCGATTTTCGCAAGCAGCGGACCGTAGAAGAAATATCCGCAGATGAGTCCGGCAATGCCGACGGAAGAAACGGTCTGGACGACGTTGTCGCCGCAGCCGATGCCTTTTTTGAGGTAGAGCAGAACCAGCGGAGCCAGCGAACAGAACGCCGCGCTGAGACAGCAGACATAAACCGAGAAGCTCACGAGCGGCCCGTTGCGTATGGAAATCCCGAACGCCTTTTTCAAGTCATATTTTCCCGCCTCCGAAGCGGAGACCGGAATGCGGCTGATGCAGACCACGCGTCCGAGCATCAGAAGTCCCGCCGCTCCGATTACGGTCTGAAGAAACCATTCCGGCGGATTCTCGCCCATCAGCAGACCGATGACGAAGAAGACGCTTCCGGTCAGGATCATATAACTGAAACGCATTCTCCCGAAAAAGGTTCCGCGCTCATCGGGAAGCAGAATGTCATTGAGCAGCGGATACCATGCGGCGCTCCAGAGCGGACGCGACACGCTGAAAAGCAGACAGCCCGTCAGAACGACTCCGCTTGCCGCCGTTTTGCCGAAAACCGGAGCAATCGCCATCAGCAGGTAGGAGCCGAGCGCGATCCATGCGGAGGCATAGATGCAGCGCTTCACGCCGAAGCGGTCGACAACACCCGCCATGGGAATCAGCATGAACATTGCGACGATGCCCGAAAAACTCATGGCGAACATGGTCGCCATTTCCGAACTTTTCAGCATGGTCAGATAAAGAATGATGATTGCGCTGCTGTCAATCATCACATCGGTGAAGCATCCGAACCAGGTGGATGCATAGGCATTGAGGCGCGCTCTGTGGCGTGCTTTCGGCGTGAGGGTTTCCGCAAAATTCATGACTGGATACACTTTCCTTTCTTATGTATCCGGTAATATACCTGCGGAAATCAATAAAATCAAATTGGATTTAACTGTTTGTCCCGTTTTGCGCCGCATCGAAACGAGCCGGAATCATACCGCTGACGTCACTGCACTGCTGGAAAACGCGCAAACCGAAAATCGGAAGGATCGCGAGCAGATGATCAAAGATATCCGACTGCGTTTTTTCATGCGGAATCCAGTTGACGGCAGAAGTGAAGCAGTAGATTTCCAGCGGAATCCCGGTCGGTGCGGGCGGGAGCTGGCGGACAAGCAGCATCAGCTCCTGATTGATTCCGGAATGATGGCGGAGATACTGTTCCACATACGCGCGGAAAGTTCCGAGATTGGTGATGCGGCGTCCGTTGATCGGTTTGGCACCCTGCGCGGCAAGGTTCGCATTCCACTCGGCGAGCTCTTGCTTTTTGTGTTCCAGATAGTCGTTGATGAGAACGAAATCCTCCAGTTTCGCAATTTCATCTTCCGTGAGAAAACGCACGCTCCGCTGGTCGATGTAGAGTGAACGTTTGATGCGGCGTCCGCCGGCTTCAAACATGCCGCGCCAATTCTTGAAGGAATCGGTGATGAGTTTGCGAACCGGAAGTGTGGAAATGGTCTTGTCCCAGTTCTGCACCTTGATGGTGTGAAGAGCGATCTCTATGACATAGCCGTCGGTGTTCTGCGTGGGCATTTCAATCCAGTCGCCGATGCGGATCATATCGTTGGAGCGGATCTGGAGGGCGGCGACGACGGAGAGAATGGTGTCCTGGAAAATCAGGATAAGAACCGCCGCCATTGCGCCGAGTCCGGAAAGAAGCATCAGCGGGCTTTTGTTGATGAGTGTTGCAACGGTCAGAATCAATGCAACCGCCCAGAAGCAGATTTTCAGCAGCTGAAGATAGCCTTTGATCGGACGGTTCGCCGATTCGGAACGGCGGTGATAGATAATGTCGACCAGATCCAGAATATTTCCGAGAGCGAGCGTGAATACCAGAATGATAAACGCCGCGCTGATGTTCCGGATGATTGTTGCCGGGACCTCATGAATTCCGGGAATCGCCGCCGCGCCCGCACCGAGAACAATGGCGGGAACGATATTGGCGAGCCGCGAAACAATTGCAAGACAGACCTTGTATTCGTCGCTTCCTTTCGGCGGAAGAATATGGAGAAGACGCTGCAGCACGCGGTAGAGCACGAATTTGATGATGATATTGACCAGAACCGCCGCCGCAACCAATGCGAGGGCAATGACGGCGCTGTATGCCCACGGGTACGGCTCAAGCGCGTTTTGAAGCGTATTCAGAAATTCCATGATGTTCTCCTTGCTGTTCCGGTACTATATTGCGTCTTCTCGGATTTTAAACCCGCAAACGGGAAAAAGTCTTTTATTTTTTGCTTTCCATTTGATTTTTCAGGAAAATGGTTTATTATAACAGCTTTGTGTGGTGTCATCCTGAATGACAGAACAGAGAACCGGAAAACAACGAATCGGGTTACTATGAAAACTATGTCCGTAAACGTGCTCGTCGGCATCCAGTGGGGCGACGAGGGTAAAGGTAAAATCATTGATGTACTCACTCGCGACGCCGATATGGTCGTCCGATTTCAGGGCGGAAACAACGCGGGGCATACCGTCGAGAACGGTCCTGAAAAGTACGTTCTTCATCTGATTCCTTCCGGAATTCTCAGAAGCGAAGTCATTAACGTCATCGGCAACGGCGTCGTCGTCGATCCCCTCGCCCTGATGAAGGAAATGAAGGCTCTCGAAGAGCGCGGAGTCAGCGTCGCAAACGTTCAGCTCAGCGACCGCTGCCAGCTCATCATGCCGTGGCACAAACTGCTCGACGCCTACAACGAAGCCAAAGCATCCAAAGGGAAAAAGATCGGAACAACCCTCCGCGGAATCGGTCCGGCATATACCTCCAAAGCCATCCGCACCGGTCTCCGCGCCTGCGAAATTCTTGATCTGGAACGCTTCAGAAAGCATTTCAACGACGAAGCGGAAGCCTACAACGAACTCTATGTTCCGAACGGCGCAACCAAACTGGATATTGAAGCCGCATGGGCGGAGCTCCTCCCCGCGCTCGAATATGTCAAGCCCTACATCACCGATACCGTCGACAGCATCAACAAGGCGCGTCTGGAAGGCAAACGCATTCTCCTTGAAGGCGCACAGGGCGCATTCCTTGATATCGACCACGGAACTTATCCGTATGTCACCAGCAGCAACACGACCTCCGGCGGCGCCTGCACGGGAACCGGTCTTTCCCCGCGCGCCATCACCGGCGTCTGGGGCGTCATCAAAGCATACACCACCCGCGTCGGCGAGGGTCCCTTCCCGACTGAGCTCTTCGATGAGCAGGGCGATTACCTCCGCAATCAGGGCGGCGAATTCGGCGCAACAACCGGACGTCCCCGCCGCTGCGGCTGGTTCGACGTTGTCGCCTGCCGTCACAGCTGCATGATCAACGGCGTCGATTACCTCGCCGTGACCAAGCTCGACGTTCTCGACGGACTCAAGGAAGTCAAAATCTGCACCGGCTACAAGATTGACGGCAAGGTTTATGACACTTTCCCGGCGGATTGCGCCCTGCTCGACAAGGTTGAACCCGTCTACGAATCTCTCCCCGGCTGGAGCGAGACTACGACAAATGCGCGTTCCTTCGAGGAACTCCCCGCAAACGCACAAGCTTACCTCCGCCGCATGGAGAAGGAAGTCCGCGCCAAAGTCGGCATCGTTTCCGTAGGACCGAAGAGAACGCAGACTTTTGAAGTCAAATAACGCACGCCTGCGCACCGGAGACAACGCTCTATGCCGCTGATTCACGATAAAAGGCTGGCTGAGACTCCTCCGGTGTTTACTGTGCTCCGTTCTTTTTTTGCGCGTTTCGATGCGCTCCAGATTCTCCCAATGCTGGCTCTGCTGGCTGCGGGAGTTCTGTTTATTTACGGAACCGGACAGCAGGTCGGCGGCGTTTATGCGGAATTCTGGCAGCGTCAGCTCGTATGGATCGGTCTAGGGCTGGTTCTCTGGCTGGTCTTTTCCCTTTTAGACTATCACTTTTACGGGATTTTTGCGCTTGCACTCTATCCGGTCTCGCTCTTCCTGCTGGTTTACGTGCTGTTCTTCGGAGTAAAGTTTTATGGTGCGCGCCGCTGGCTGGATATCGCCGGAGTGAGCGTTCAGCCTTCTGAAATAGCAAAGCTGCTGACCGTGATTCTCGCCGCGTGGCTCTTCACAACGGAGCGTTTCCGGATTACACGCTGGCGCTCGGTCGGGCTGATGCTTCTGCTGATGGGCATTCCCGGATTTCTCATTTTCCGGGAGCCGAATCTGAGCACGGCACTGACTCTGGTCTTCGGCGTCTTTGTGGTTGCGTTTGCCGCCGGACTCAGGCTGCGGGTGCTGCTGATCGGAATCATCGCGATCGCGGTCGCCGCGCCGATCGGCTACTCAATGCTGCGTCCATACCACAAGGCGCGTATTCATGTATTTCTGAATCCGGAAGCCGATCCGCTGAACAAAGGCTGGAACCAGCGCCAGTCGGAACTTGCCGTCGGAAGCGGCGGCTTTTCCGGAAAAGGTTTTATGCAGGGGACGCAGAATCAGCTCGGCTATCTGCCTCAAACTGTGTCGAATTCCGACTTCATTTTTTCTGTGATTGCGGAGGAGACCGGATTTCTCGGCTCGGCACTGCTGATGCTGGCGTATACCCTGCTGATGATTTCCATTTTCCGCACCGCGCTGATTGCACCGGACGGATTCGGACGATGTCTGTGCGCGGGCCTGGGCGCAGTTCTGGCTCTGCACACGATTGTGAATATCGGAATGAGCATCCGCCTCATGCCGGTTACGGGACTTCCCCTCCCGCTCGTCAGTTACGGCGGAACTTTTATGCTTGCAACGCTGTCCTGTCTCGGCATCGTGCAGTCGGTTTATGCGAGACGGAACTTAAACAGCGAGGATTGATCTCTTATGTACGAAAATGTAAAATTTCTGCCGATGTCCCGCCGCGAGATGGAAGCTCTCGGCTGGGATTCCATCGACATTCTGCTTCTGACAGGTGACGCCTATGTGGAACACCCGTCGTTCGGAACCGCCGTAATCGGGCGTTACCTGCTCGATAAAGGGTTCCGCGTCGGCGTGGTCGCCCAGCCGGACTGGAAGGATCCCGAGTCTCTCAAAGTCATGGGGCGCCCCAATATCGCAGTCGGAGTCTCTTCCGGAAACATGGACTCCATGGTCTGCATCTACACTGTCGGCCGCCGTTTCCGCAAAGACGACATGTACTCCCCCGGCGGCAAAACCGGAAACCGGCCTCCGATGGCGGCGGTTGTCTACACTCAGCTTGCCAAACGCGCATTTCCCGGAATCAAAACCGTTCTCGGCGGTGTTGAAGCGAGCCTGCGCCGCGTCGCACATTATGATTACTGGCAGGACAAGATGCATCCCTCCGAACTCGTCGAATCCAAAGCCGACATCCTGATTTTCGGAATGGGCGAAACGGCTTCGCTGGAAGTCTACACCCGCATCCGCGACGGCAAGCCGCTCGACGGCATTCCCGGAACCGCGCGGTTTCTCGGCGGAAACGCTTCGAAGGAATTCGACGCGTCCGGCTGCGTGGAACTCCCCTCCTATGAACGGATCTGCTCGGATAAAGACGCGCTTCTCGAACAGACGCGCAGGGTGGAAGCGGAGATGAATCCGTGGTGCGGACGCCGCATGATTCAACGTTACAACGACCGCCTTCTTGTTCTTGAACGCCCGAATCCGCCGCTCTCGCAGGCGGAGCTCGACCACGTTTGCGAGCTTCCCTACGGCATGGCTCCGCATCCGAGTTACAAAGAGCCGATTCCCGCGTATGAATGCGTCAAGTTCTCCGTCCCCGCCGTCCGCGGCTGCCCCGGCGGATGTGCGTTCTGCGGACTCGTTTCGCACCAGACCCGTCATCTAGTCTCGCGCTCGCCGGAATCGGTGATGCGCAGCATTGAGCGGATCAAAAAACTGCCCGGATTCAATGGAATCATCAGCGACATCGGCGGCGCCGCCTCCAATATCTTCGGCAACAGGGTCGCAGATCATTCAATGTGTGAAAAATGCCGCCGCATTTCCTGCATGTGGCCGAAACCGTGCAAGAATTACATTCCGGACGGCTCCACTCTGCTGAAGCTTCTCAAGACGGCGATGAAATCGCCGGGGATCCGGAAAGTATTCCTGAATTCGGGAATGCGCCTGGATCTTGCGCTCCGCCAACCGGAACTGACGCTTGAGATCATCCGGAACCATGTATCCGGACATCTTAAAGTCGCCCCGGAACATCTGCATCCGCGCGTTCTGAATCTCATGCGCAAAGGACAGCCGGGCGAGCTCGAAGCGTTTATGAAAATGTTCGATAAATGCAACAAACAGATCGGCAAGGAACAGTATCTGATTCCGCTTTTCATCTCCAACTTCCCCGGCTGCACCGAAGAGGAAATGAAAGTGGTTGACGACTTCCTGGAAGCGCATCACTGGAGTCCGCAGCAGGTGCAGGACTACATCCCGCTTCCGATGACCATGGGCGCCGCAATGTATTACAGCGGAAAGAATCCCTACACAGGCGAGGAAATCGAAGTCCATCGCGGTCTCCGCGACCGCCGGACGCAGATTCAGATGCTGAAAAAGAAACGCGCTTCCCGCTACCGTCAGCCCGACTGGAAGGACAAGCGGGATCGCAGAAAATGACAGAGCGGAAGCAATCCTTTCCCCCGAGTGTTTACCCGGGGGCGAAAGTCCTGATTCTCGGATCCATGCCCGGAGAGGAATCACTGCGCCAACAGCAGTATTACGCTTTCCCGCAGAATGCGTTCTGGAAAATTATGGGAGAACTGTTCGGCTTCTCCCGCGATCTTCCCTATCCGGAGCGCCTGCGCAAACTCGGCGAGAACCGGATTGCTCTGTGGGATACGCTTGCGTTCTGTCGCCGGACGGGAAGCCTGGATACAAAAATCACCGATCCGGTTCCGAACGATATTGCCGGACTGATCGAACGGACGCCGACCATTACACATATTTTCTGCAACGGCACGGCGTCATTCAACTTTCTGAAGCGCTACCACGCTCCGCTGTTTCAGCGCGGTCTCCAGATCGAACGTCTTCCCTCGACCAGCCCTGCAGCAGCGATGCTGACATACCGGCAGAAACTGGATTTCTGGACGAAAGTCGCTGAAATCGTAAGAAAATAGCTCTTGCATGTTTGAAAAACGCCGTTTCGGGTGTATAGTTAGGTTCCGACTACTGCAATTAAAAAACAGAGGAGGAACACATGCCCAAGCGCACGGACATTCACAAAGTATTGATTATCGGTTCCGGTCCGATCATTATCGGTCAGGCCTGCGAATTCGATTATTCGGGAACCCAGGCTTGCAAGGCCCTTCGCAAGGAAGGTTATGAAATTGTCCTTGTAAACTCCAACCCCGCAACCATCATGACCGACCCGGGCATGGCGGATCACACCTACATTGAACCGCTCACAGTCGACAGCATCGAAAAAATCATTCAGAAAGAGAAACCCGACGCTCTTCTGCCGAATCTCGGCGGACAGACCGCGCTCAACCTCTCCATCGAACTCAATGAAGCCGGCATTCTCTCCAGAAACAACGTCAAAGTCATCGGCGTCGACCTGAACGCCATCAAGCGCGGCGAAGACCGCATCACCTTCAAGGAGACGATGAAGCAGCTCGGCATTCCCATGGCGAAATCCGAACCCTGCTACTCACTCGAAGAAGCCGAAAAGATTGCGAAGGAGTTCGGCTACCCGGTCGTCCTCCGTCCAGCTTACACCATGGGCGGAACCGGCGGCGGCATCGTCTACAATGTCGAAGAACTCCGTGAAGTCTGCTCCCGCGGACTCGATGCCAGCATGATTCACCAGGTGCTCGTGGAAGAGTGTGTTATCGGCTGGGAAGAACTAGAACTCGAAGTCGTCCGTGATGCCACCGGAAAGAAAATCACGGTCTGCTTCATCGAAAACGTTGATCCGATGGGTGTTCACACCGGCGACAGCTTCTGCGTAGCCCCGATGCTTACCGTTCCCGAATCGGTTCAGAAACGCCTTCAGGATTACGCCTACCGCATCGTCGACGGCGTCGGCATCATCGGCGGAGGCAATGTCCAGTTTGCACACAACCCGGTTGACGACCGGATTATTGTGATTGAAATCAACCCCCGCACCTCCCGTTCCAGCGCACTCGCCTCGAAAGCCACCGGCTTCCCGATCGCCAGCGTTTCCACACGTCTTGCCGCAGGACTCGACCTCAAGGACATTCCCTACTGGCGCGACGGTTCTCTTGACCGTTACACGCCCTCCGGCGACTATGTCGTTGTAAAGTTCGCCCGCTGGGCGTTTGAAAAATTCGCGCAGGCAAAGGATCGTCTCGGTACACAGATGAAGGCTGTCGGTGAAGTCATGAGCATCGGCAAGAACTTCAAGGAAGCATTCCAGAAAGCGATCCGTTCACTCGAAATCGGACGCTCCGGACTCGGTTGCGTCAAGAAATTCGAAAAGCTCACCGCCGAAGAGCTCCGCACCCGCATCATTACACCGAACAGCGAACGCTATTTTCAGATCTATGAAGCTCTGAAAAAAGGCGTCACCGTCGATGATATTGTGAAGCTGACGAAAATCACCCGCTATTTCATTGAACAGATGGCGGAACTTGCCGCGCTCGAAATTGAGCTTCAGAAACACGATTTCGATACGCTTTCCGACGAGCTGCTGATTCAGGCAAAGCGCGACGGGTTCTCCGACAAATATCTTGCGGCTCTCTTCAGCGTTTCCGAAAAACAGATCCGCGACCGCCGTCTTGCGCTCGGTGTGAAAGCCATCTTCTGCGCGGTTCCGGTCTCCGGAGTCGAAAACGCGGCTTATTACTACTCCACCTACGCAAAAGATGCGAAGGACGAAGTTGCCGTCACGCCGAACAAAAAGATTATGATTCTCGGCGGCGGTCCGAACCGTATCGGACAGGGCATCGAGTTCGACTACACCTGCGTTCACGCGGCGTTTGCTCTCCGCGATGCTGGTTATGAGTCGATCATGGTCAACTGCAACCCGGAAACAGTCTCCACCGACTACGATACCAGCAACAAACTTTACTTTGAGCCGCTGACCGTGGAAGACGTTCTCGCCATCTACGAAAAGGAAAAACCGCAGGGCGTCATTGTTCAGTTCGGCGGACAGACTCCGCTCAATATCGCCCAGCAGCTCAAGGACGCCGGCGTGAATATTCTCGGCACTCAGCCGGAGGGAATCCGTCTGGCGGAAGACCGCGAATATTTCCGCGAACGCATGATTGCACTCGGCATTCCGCAGCCGGAAAGCGGCATTTCCCACTCGCTCGAACAGGCGGTTGAACTCGGACGCAAGATTGGTTATCCGGTCATGGTTCGTCCCTCGTTCGTTCTGGGCGGACGCGGCATGGCAGTCATTCATGATGAAGAGACTCTGAAGCGTTACGCCGTCGAAGCCATCCAGGTCAGCCCGGAATACCCGATGCTCATCGACCGCTTCCTCGACAACGCAACGGAAACGGAAGTCGACGCGCTTTCCGACGGCAATGAAACTTTTGTCGCCACAATTATGGAACACGTGGAACTTGCGGGCATTCACTCCGGCGATTCCGCCTGCGTGCTGCCCCCGGTCACAATTCCGAAGAAGCATCTCGAAACCATCGAGCGCTACGCCGCCGCGATTGCAAAAGACTTCAAAGTCGACGGCATTCTGAACGTCCAGTTCGCAGTCTGCCACGACAAAGTCTACATCATTGAAGCCAATCCGCGCGCGTCGCGCACGGTTCCTCTGGTGGCGAAGATCACGGGCGTTCCGCTCGCCCGCATCGCAACAGGACTCATGCTCGGCAAGAAACTTTCCGATTTTGCTCCGCTTCTTGAACGCAAGTGCAAGAATTACTACGGAGTAAAAGAGGCGGTCTTCCCGTTCAACATGTTCCCGGAAGTCGACCCGGTTCTCGGACCGGAAATGCGTTCCACCGGAGAAGTTCTCGGCATTGCGGACAGTTTTGATCTTGCCTACTTCAAGAGTCAGAAAGCCGCGAATGCCCCGCTCCCGCTGGAGGGCTCTGCGCTGGTCACGGTGAACCGCCGCGACCGCGAGTACCTTCTGCCGATTGTCCAGAAGCTGCATGAACTCGGATTCAAACTTTATGCAACGGAGGGGACTTCCAAGTTCCTGGACGGACATTCCATTCCGAACACCGTGGTCAACAAGCTTGGCGAGGGGCGTCCAGATATCAGCGACATGATCAAGAATCATGATCTTCAGCTGATCATCAACACCCCGAAGGACCGCAGCGAAAAACTTGACGACAGTTATATCCGCATGATGGCGATTCAGCAGCACATCGCGTATATGACGACAATCGCCGCCGCAGTTGCAACGGTTGCCGGTATTGCCGCAGCCCGCAGCAACGCCATACTCCCGAAATCACTTCAGGAGTACCAGTCCGGCAAATAACCGCGGTTTCCGCCGTTCATCTCCCGTTTCCGGATTTCGAGAACGGGAGATTTTCCCTGAACGTTTTTCCGTGCGGAGTTTTGAATCTGCACGAAAAAACGTTTTTTTTGTCCGAACGCGCTTGAAAAACGGCGGAATTGTGGTAAGTTTTGAAGATTAATAAAAGCAAATAATTCGTATTTGTGCAGGAGGTTACAATGTCCCAAAAACGAATCCTCAGCGGAGATGAGGCTGTCGCATACGCGGCGCTCGCCGCTTCCGTCCGGCTCGGCGCCGGATATCCCGGAACGCCGTCTACTGAAATTCTCGAAACATTCTCGAAAATCGGCGGATCCGCGGAATGGGCCCCGAATGAAAAAGTCGCGCTCGAAGTCGGTATCGGCGTCTCTTTCGGCGGTGCAAGAAGCATCGTCACAATGAAACACGTCGGACTGAATGTCGCCGCTGACCCGCTGTTCACTCTCACCTATACGGGTGTCAACGGCGGTCTTGTCATTGTTTCCGCCGATGATCCGGGACTCGCCTCCAGCCAGAACGAGCAGGATAACCGCAACTACGCAAAAGCTGCAAAGATGCTGATGCTCGAACCTTCTGATTCCCAGGAGGCTTACGACTTCACCATCAAGGCGTTTGAACTTTCCGAAAAGTTCAACACGCCCGTTCTGCTCCGCATGACAACACGCGTCTGTCACTCGCAGACCATCGTTCACCTGCACGGTGAAGCCAATCCGTTTGAGCAGAAGCCTTATGTGAAGAATATTCAGAAAAATGTCATGGTTCCCGCATTCGCAAAGAAGGCGCATGTCCGTCTGGAAAACACCATGAAGGAACTCGCCGCCTATGCGGAAACCTCCGACTTCGAGCAGGCGAAAGCCGGATCAAAGGAACTCGGAGTGATCTGTTCCGGAATCTCCTACCAGCACGTCTGCGAAGCCGCTCCGGAAGCTTCCGTGCTCAAACTCGGACTCACCTGGCCGCTTCCGATGAAGAAAATTGCGGAATTCGCGAATTCCGTTAAACGCTGCGTTGTGATAGAAGAAGGCGACCGCTTCCTGGCCGACGCCATTTCCGCAGCCGGAATCAAGGTTGAACCGAAGGATGATTCTCTCCTGTTCGGCGAACTCAATGTGAACCGCGTCAAGAAACAGCTTGACCGCAACTTCACGCCCGATCCGGCACCGGTTCCGGGTCGTCCCCCGCAGCTCTGCCCGGGCTGCCCGCACCGCAAGTCCTTCGAGACACTGCGCGACCTCGGCTGCATTGTCGCAGGCGACATCGGCTGTTACACGCTCGGCACGCTTCCGCCGTTCAGCGCAATCGACATGTGCGTCTGCATGGGCGCCAGCATCGGCGTCGGACTCGGTCTGCGCCGCTCGCTCCCCGAAGAGCAGGCGCGCAAAGTCGTCAGCGTTATCGGCGACAGCACGTTCCTTCACAGCGGTCTCACCGGAATCGTTGAAATGGCGTACAACCGTCCGAAAACCGGACACGTCGTCATCATTCTCGACAACTCCACGACCGCAATGACCGGACTTCAGGAGAACCCTGCCACCGGCCATCTTCTCAACATGGATCCTGCGATTCCCGTCAATCTGGAAGCCGTCTGCCGCGCCTGCGGTGTGAACAACGTTGATATTGTGGATACCACAAAAGAGACAGAACGGTTCAAAAATCTTGTTCAGGAGCATCTCGCCTCCAATGACATCAGCGTCATCATCGCGAAACGTCCCTGTGTTCTGCAGATGAAAAAAATGGCTAAATTCGCGAAAAAGAACGGAGGCGTAAAATGACACTTGATACCGTTAACGTAGTCTTCGCCGGAATCGGCGGACAGGGCGTGATTCTCGCCAGCGATCTTCTGACAGCCGCAGCTTTCCGCAGCGGATTCGACGTCAAGAAGAGCGAACTTCACGGCATGAGCCAGCGCGGCGGTTCCGTTTCCAGCGACGTACGCTTCGGCACGAAAGTCTGGAGCCCGATGATCCCCGAAGGTCAGGCGGATTTTCTCGTCTCCCTTGCGGAAGACCAGGTCGAAGTGTGCCGGCATCTGCTGAAACCCGGCGGAATCGTTCTTTCTCCCTCCATGCTTGGAGACTACGATCCGGGACGCAGCATGAACATCGCAATGCTCGGTGCGCTGAATGCCCATCTCAAACTTTCGGATGAAATCTGGAATCAGCTCCTCGCGGAAACCTTCTCCGGCGAACTTCTGCCCGTCAACCAGGAGGCGTTCCGCAAAGGTGCGGAGTTTGTAAAGTAAACGGAGGTCCCCGATGCTTTCCACTCATTACAATCCGGTCAGCGCGCAGGATTATATCCCGCGTCCGCTGCTCAAACAGATTCAGCTCCAGCGTCTTCAGCGCATTGTCGCGCATGAATACAACAATGTGGAGTTCTATCGCAAACGCATGGATGAAAAAGGCGTCAAGCCTTCCGATATCCACTCGCTCGCCGATATTTCCAAGCTCCCGTTCATGATGAAAAAAGATCTGCGCGACACCTATCCGTTCGGTCTTTTCGCGCTTGACATGAAGCAGGTTGTGCGTCTCCACGCTTCCAGCGGAACCACTGGGAAACCTATTGTTGTCGGCTATACCAAAGACGATATCGACGTCTGGGTGAGCTGCATGAAACGTGCGCTCTCCATGGCGGGAATCGACCGCGGCGACATCATTCAGAACTCCTACGGCTACGGCCTGTTCACCGGAGGTCTCGGTGCGCACTACGGCGTGGAAGCGCTCGGCGCGACCGTTGTTCCCGCATCCGGAGGCAACACGGAGCGCCAGATCATGCTGATGCGCGACTTCGGTGTAACCGGTATCTGCTGCACGCCGACCTATTTTATTCACCTTTGCGAAAAGGCGGGACAAATGGGAATCGATCTGCATGATCTTCCGGTTCGCGTGGGTGTTTTCGGTGCCGAACCGTGGACCGAAGAGATGAGAAAGCGTATTGAAGAACAGTCCGGCATTGAGGCGTTCGACATCTACGGTCTCTCCGAAATGAGCGGTCCCGGCGTTGGCATCGAATGCGGCTGCCACAAGGGAATTCACATTTTTGAAGATCATTTCTACCCCGAAATCATCGACCCGGAAACCTGCGAGGTTCTTCCGGACGGCGAAGAGGGCGAACTGGTCTTCACGACCCTTTCGAAGTTCGCAATGCCGATGATCCGCTACCGCACCCGCGACTTGACGCGCATCATCTCCGAACCGTGCGAATGCGGGCGGACCATCCGCCGGATTGCACGCATTTCGCGCCGCAGCGACGATATGTTCATCATCCGCGGAGTAAACGTCTTCCCGTCGCAGATTGAGACCGGGCTTCTTGCGGTTGACGGCTCCCTGCCCCACTACCGCATCATCCTCACCCGCCGCGACGACGGGCTGGACGACATGCTTGTTGAAGTTGAGATCAACCCCGAAAACTTCAGCGACAAAGTCCGTGCGATGGAAGATCTCCAGCACAAATTCGTTCATTCCGTGGAACGGATTCTCGGAATCCGCACTCCGGTTAAAATTGTACCGCCGAACACCATTCCGCGCAGCGAAGGCAAAGCGAAACGCGTGCTCGACCTCCGCAACGAAAAGAAATCCTGAAAGGAGCGTGCAATATGAAATTGAAACAAATCTCCGTTTTTGTGGAAAACAAGCCCGGCTCCGTGAGCCGCCCCTGCAAAGCGCTCGCCGACGCCGGACTCAATATCACGACTCTCACCCTTGCCGATACCAAAGATTTCGGAATTCTGCGCTTCATCATCGAAGACTGGCAGAAGGCGTACGATACACTCAAGGAGAAGAAATTCGCGGTCAGCGTCAACGATGTAATCGCGCTTGAAGTGGATGACTCTCCCGGCGGGCTCTCCGACGTCCTCGAAAAGCTCGAAGCGCACGGGCTGAACGTTGAATACATGTACGCATCCGTTTACGGAAGCAACAACCGCGCGGTTCTTGTTTTCCGTTTTGACGACACCGAATCCGCACTGGAGAAACTCGCGGAATGCCCCGAACTGCAGATCGTCGGCTCCACCCGCTTCTTCTCGCTCAAATAAGGAGAAATGAAATGAATATCCGCAAACATCTTCTGATCGCCGGCGTTGCCGCCGCCCCCCTGCTCTTCACCGCATGCTGTACCGCAGTCGACAACCCGACCGCCATCACGGAAGAGCAGCAGAAAAACATTGAGCTTGACAGCTCCATCCAGGACAAGCTCAATTTTGAGTATGTCCGCACCTGGAAGACGGAGAACAAATTCACAAACGTTTCCATCCGCGCCCGCGTCAAGACCTATTCCACCTGGAACTGGATTTTCTGCTCGTACCAGGATATCCCCCTCTCCTACCGTTTTGCCTGGTATGACAAAGACGGCAAGGAAGTCGGCCAGTCCGCATGGAACCATGTCACGGTCGACTACGGCGAAGAGGTCGGTTTCACCTCCATGTCCCCGAATGCGGAAGTCGCCGGATACAAACTCTTCATCCGTCCGCAAAATGCAGAAGAGACAGCTCCTGCGGAACCGGCGGAGACTCCCGTAAAGGCTGAGGAAACAGCGCCTGCAAAGGCCGGAAAAGTCAGCGCGGACATCAAGACAAAACCGACATCCGTCACTCCGATTGCAAAAAGCGCTTCGGCGGAAGAGGCGGAAGCCGACGCCGCATCTGCGCGTCAGGCAAAACCGGAAAAGAAATGAAACAGCAACCCATTAACATAAAGTAAGGAAGAAAAATGGTAAAACTCGATTTTGCGAAGGGCGGCGGTCTGCTCCCGGCGATTGCCCAGGACTGGAAAACCGGTGATGTTCTCATGCTCGCGTACATCAACGAAGAAGCCTGGAACGAAACCCTGAAGACCGGCAATGCCACCTACTGGACCCGTTCCCGCCAGAAACTCTGGAGAAAGGGCGAGGAGTCCGGAAACGTTCAGAAAGTCAAGGAAATCTATGTAGACTGTGACCTCGACACGGTCATTTTCAAGGTCGAACAGATTGGCGGAGCCGCCTGCCACGAAGGTTATCACTCCTGCTTCTTCCGCAAATATGAAAACGGCGAACTCGTTGTAGTCGGCGAGCGCGTCTTCGATCCTGCGAAGGTTTACAAGAAGTGATGACGGAACTCCCGCGCATTTTCTCTGAAAGTTTGCCGGGAGTGCGTTTTCACACTTCCGCCCACTGGGCGGATTACACATCCATGGGCGTCGGGCTCGCGGGATTCTTCCTTGCCGAACCGGATTCCATGGATGATCTGTTTTCAGTGATTGCGGTCTGCCGCAAACGCAACATTCCGGTTTTCCCATTGGGGGCGGGAACCAATCTGATCGGTTCGGATTCTCCCCTGGAAATCTGTTTTCTGAAACTCGGAAACGATTTCCGGAAAATGGAAATCGTTGAAAATCAAATCGTTGCGGGTGCGGGGACAAAACTTTCCGCTCTGCTGGATTTTGCCGCGGAACACGGTTTCGGCGGCGCCGCCGGACTCGGCGGAATCCCTGGCACGGTTGGCGGAGCAATCCGCATGAACGCCGGAGCCTGCGGATGCGAAATTGCGGATTTTCTATCTGGAGTTGAATATGTTTCCAGCGGAGCTCTGCACAAAATTCCCGTCAGACGCGGCGAATGGCGTTACCGCACCTCTCCGCTTCCGGAAGGCGGCATTGTGACAAAGGCATTTTTCCGCTTTTCCCCTTGTGAACCGGAAGCAGAGCGCGGGTTGCTTGCCGGAGAACGGCGCAGACGCGCTCTCGTGACACCTCGCGGACGTTCCGCGGGAAGCGTTTTCCGCAACCCCGCACCGGGACTTTCCGCCGGACGTCTTCTGGAAAGTTGCGGCGCGAAGAGTTTTGCGTGCGGTGAACTGCGGGTCAGCCCGGAACATGCGAACTGGATCGTGAATCATTCAAAACAGGTATCGGAATCGAACTGTGCGGCTCTGGCGTCCCGGATGGCCCTCGCGGTGAGGACCGGATGCGGAGTCGTTTTGAATATGGAACTGAGGTTTGTGAATATGGAAACGAAGAAAACGGCGGAGGCTGCACGCCCCCTGAACATTCTGGTACTGAAGGGCGGAACGAGCGCGGAACGCGAAGTCTCCCTGATTTCCGGAGCGGCGGTTGCCGATGCACTGCGCAAAGGCGGACACCATGTCGAAGAATACGATATAACGGAACTCAAAATCACCGACGCCATGCGCAAGGCAGATGTGGTCTATCCGGTTCTGCACGGCGGGTTCGGTGAGGATGGAACCATTCAGAAGATGCTGGAGGACGCCGGAATCAAATTCGTGGGTTCCGGCTCTCAGGCGTGCCGCGACATCATGGATAAAATTGTCTCCAAGCGCATCATGGATGCGAACGGCATCCGCAATCCGAAGAGTGTTGTGGTCGACAGTCTCGACGCTCCCTTCCCGGAAGAACTCGGACTGCCTCTGATCGTCAAACCTCCCATGGAAGGCTCGACCTTCGGTCTCTCCCTGGTCAGCACCGAATCGGAGTGGCGTGCGGCACTGGAACTTTCGTTCAAATACGGTCATCCGGCGCTTGTTGAACAGTACATTGATGGAGTGGAATCAACCGTCGGAGTTCTGAACGGCAAAGCGCTTCCGCTTGTTGAAATCCGTTATCCCGGAAAGCTTTATGACTATGACGCCAAGTATACGCACGCCCACGGTGAAACGCAGTACATCTGTCCGCCGATCGGAATTTCTGAAGTCGCGCAGAAAGAAGCGCAGGAACTTGCCGTGAAATACAGCCGCGCCGTCAATGCGCGTGACATGGTTCGGGTTGACGTTCTCATTTCCCGCAAAGATGATTCCGTCTGGGTTCTGGAAGGCAATGCCCTTCCCGGCTGCACCCCGAGCAGTCTTCTGCCGAAAGCCGCAGCAACAGCCGGTATTTCGTTCGTGGAAATGTGCTGCATGCTTGCTGCCGCGGCAGCGGAACGCTGACACTTTTTACACTCAAACCATCAGGCGGTTTGCTCTGCAGAGCAACCGCCTTTTACGTATCCGGAAGGCTGTTGTGATTGTTTTCACATTGTGTTGATTCAGGATTCGTTCATTGTTCCTGAAAAAGAAAAGAACAGAATCGTTACATTTTTCACAGCAACTGAAAAAACAATCTGTTTGCAAAGGAGATTGCCGCATAAACCATTTTCATTAAGGGAGTTTTTCAAGTGTCAAATGAGCGGAAAATGCCGTTAAATGAGCGTAAAACACTGAAAAAACATCTTTGCTGTTTATATTTTCACAACACGAAGGAATTCGGGGAAAATATTTTCAATAAAAATCACGAACGGGACTTGATTTCTCTGTGAAACGATGTATTTTAAAAGGCAACAAGGTGAAAAACAAGCTTTCATGTGAAAGACTTTGTTCAGCCAGTGAAAACAAAAGGTGAAAATATGGCAAAAGAAATTACACCGGAAACCGACACTAAGGCTGAAGCGGAAAAGCAGCTTCAGGAACTCAACGAAACTATCGCTCGAGTCAAAGCGGCGCAGTCTAAATATGCGACGTATACTCAGCAGCAGGTCGACGACATCTTCCGTGCGGCCGCTATCGCTGCAAACGAAGCTCGTATTCCCCTTGCCAAGATGGCGGTTGCCGAAACCGGAATGGGCGTAATCGAAGACAAGGTCATCAAGAACCATTTCGCTTCCGAGTACGTTTACAACAAGTACAAATCCGAAAAAACCTGCGACATGATCGAATACGATGAAGGATTCGGTATCATGAAGCTCGCGGAACCTGTCGGCCTGATCGCCGGTATCGTTCCGACCACAAACCCGACCTCCACCGCTATCTTCAAATCTCTCCTCGCACTGAAGACCCGCAACGGCATTATCTTCAGCCCCCATCCGAGAGCGAAGGAATCCACGATCGAAGCCGCGAAGATTGTCCGCGACGCAGCTGTTGCAGCCGGTGCTCCCGCAGACATCATCGGCTGGATTGAAGAGCCGACCGTTGCCCTCAGCCAGCACCTCATGGGTCATCCGATGATCAACCTGATCCTCGCGACCGGCGGTCCGGGCATGGTCAAAGCGGCTTACTCCTCGGGCGTTCCCGCAGTCGGCGTCGGCGCAGGAAACACTCCCGCAGTCTTCGATGAAACCTGCGACATCCTCATGGCTGTCAGCGGCGTTCTCCAGAGTAAAACCTTCGATAACGGCATGATCTGCGCATCCGAGCAGTCTGTCACCGTTGTCGAGAGCATCTACGACGAAGTCAAGGCCGAGTTTCTCAAACGCGGCGCTTACATCCTTACCAAGGAAGAAGCAGACAAAGTCGGCAAGACCATCATCATCGACCACAAACTCAACGCCAAGATCGTCGGCCAGAGCGCGTTCAAGATCGCCGCGATGGCGGGCGTCAAGGTTCCCGAGGATGCAAAAGTCCTGATCGCGGAAACCGACGGCGTCGGTCCCGACTACCCGTTCTCCCGCGAAAAGCTCTCTCCGGTTCTCGCACTCTACAAGGTCAAAGACTTTGAAGCGGCTGTCCAGAATGCGGAAGCTCTGATCGAGTTCGGCGGCATGGGTCACACAAGCGTGCTCTACACGAACCCGCGCAACACCGACCGCATCACCGACTTCGGCAACCGCATGGCAACCTGCCGCGTGCTGATCAACATGCCTTCCAGCCAGGGCGCTATCGGTGACGTCTTCAACTTCAAACTTGACCCCTCCCTCACCCTCGGTTGCGGATCCTGGGGCGGCAACTCCGTCAGTCAGAACGTCACGCCGAAACATCTTTTGAACGTCAAAACCGTTGCACAGAGGAGAGAAAACATGCTGTGGTTCCGTGTCCCGCCGAAAATCTACTTCAAATACGGCTGCCTGAGAGAAGGTCTGAGCGACCTCAGCGACAAGAAGCGCGCTTTCTTCGTCACCGACAAGTTCCTCTATGAGAACGGTCTGCTCAACGACGCTCTGAAGGTTCTTGAAGACATGGGCATCAAGTCCGAAGTCTTTGCCGATGTTCTTCCGGATCCGACCCTCGGCACCGCCCGCAAGGGACTGGAGCGCATGAACTCCTTCCAGCCGGACGTCATCATCGCCGTCGGCGGCGGCTCCCCGATGGACGCGGCCAAGATCATGTGGCTGCTCTACGAACACCCGGAAATCCACTTCGACGATATCGCAATGCGCTTCATGGATATCCGCAAGCGCGTCTACAAGTTCCCGAAACTTGGCACGAAGGCTTCCCTCGTTGCGATTCCGACCACTTCCGGAACAGGTTCCGAAGTTACACCGTTCGCCGTCATCACCGACGAAACGACCGGTTACAAGTACCCGCTGGCGGACTATGAACTCACCCCGACCATGGCGATCATCGACACGCGTCTGGTGATGAACATGCCGAAGAAGCTCACCGCTTATTCCGGTATCGATGCTCTGGTTCACGCTCTCGAAGCCCGTGTTTCGATTCTCGCTTCCGAATACACCAACGGTCTTGCCCGTGAAGCCGCCCGCCTGGTCTTCAAGTACCTGCCCGCAGCTTACGAGAACGGAACTGTCGATGAAAAGGCACGTGAGAAGATCCACCACGCTTCCACAATCGCCGGTATGGCGTTCGCAAACGCCTTCCTCGGTGTCTGCCACTCGATGGCTCACAAGCTCGGCGCGGCCTTCCATGTCCCGCACGGACTTGCAAACGCTCTGCTGATCAATGAGGTCATCCGCTTCAATGCGACGACCAAGCCGACCAAGCAGGGAACCTTCCCGCAGTACAAGTGCCCGGATGCGAAGGAACGTTACGCCAGCCTGGCGGACTTCCTGAAGCTCGGCGGCAAGAACGACGACGAGAAGGTCGAGCTCCTCATCCAGAAGGTTCAGGAACTGAAAGACAGACTCCAGATTCCGAAGACCATTCAGGAAGCCGGAGTTCCGGAAAAAGAGTTCCTCGCCAAGCTCGACAAGCTCAGCGAAGACGCCTTCGACGATCAGTGCACCGGCGCAAATCCGCGCTATCCGCTGATTTCCGAAATCAAGGAGATGTTCCTCCGCGCATATTATGGAAAATAAGGCGTGACTTTTTCAAAATACGGGTTATATTACGGTATAACCCGTATTTTTTGTCAACACGTCCAGGAGGAAACATATATGGCAAAGCCTAAGATTACCGTCTGCATCGGCAGTTCCTGCTTCGCGCGGGGCAACGAACTGAATGTCGAAGTCATTCAGAAGTATCTGGAGGAACATCATCTGAAAGATGAAGTCGATCTGGAACTTCAGGGTGCGCTCTGCCAGGGACGCTGCGCCGACGGTCCCATCGTTGTGGTTGACGATCAGATCTACACAAAAGTAGACCGCGGCGTCATGCTCGACCTGATGAAAAAATTATTTCCGGAAAAATAATTCATTTTCCGCTTGCAATTTTCACGAAATGTGTGATATATTGCTGAGAGTTAAGGAATAGAGGTTGTAACGGACTCTGTAACCCCGAATTTACAGGATCAACAATGAATCAGAATTTTCCGATCTACACGACGGCGAACGAGTGTCAGGACTGCTACAAATGCGTCCGGCACTGTCACTGCAAGGCCATCCGGATCGTCAACGCTCGCGCGGCGGTGATTCCGGAGCTCTGCGTTTCATGTGGAGAATGCGTCAAGGTCTGTCCCGCGGAAGCCAAGAAAATCCGCTCGGATCTCTCCCGTGCGCAATACCTGCTTCATTCCGGCGCAAAGGTTTATGCATCCATCGCTCCAAGCTATGTTGGCTATTTCAAAAATATTCCCATCGGCAGGATCGCCGCGGCTCTCAAGCGTCTCGGCTTCGCCGGAGCAAGCGAAACTGCAATCGGCGCACAGTTCGTCAGCGCTCAGACTGCGGAACTGCTCAAACAGGCCGGACCGGGCGTCTATCTTTCTACGGCGTGTCCGGCTTCCGTCGATTTTATCCGTAAATATTATCCGGCATGGACCGACAACTTTCTTCCGGTCACTTCGCCGGTCATGGCGCACTGCAAATATCTGAAACAGGTTTACGGGGACGACATCAAGGTTATTTTCGTCGGTCCCTGCGCAGCTAAAAAGAACGAGGCGGACCGTAACCCGGACGATCTGAGTCTGGCAATTACGTTCGCCGCGCTCGAATCATGGCTGAAGAGCGAAGGAATCTCTCTCGACAAAATGAACGAGGAGCCGCTGGTTCCCGTTCAGGCGGAAGAAGGACGCGTCTATTCAATTGAAGGCGGAATGAACGAAACGCTCCGTTCACCCGAAGTGGATGCCCGTCTGCTCGCCGTCTCCGGGCTGCCCAACATCGCCCGCCTGATTGAAAAGGTTGATCTTGCGACCCTTAAAGAAAGCGGATCGAAAATTTTTGTTGAAATGCTTGCCTGCGACGGCGGATGCGTCAACGGCCCTGTCATGCGCCGGGAATCCTCACGCATTGACATTCTGCTCGAAACAGCGGCTCATGCGCCGCACCACAGCAGTGTCGGTCGCGAAGTTCCCGTCAACATTCAGCAGCTGATTTACCCAGACCGCCACTCCGAACCGCAGCCCGATGAAGCGGCGATTCTCCAGGCGCTTCACCGCATCGGCAAATATTCCGCAGAAGATGAACTCAACTGCGGCGGATGCGGCTACAACAGCTGCCGCGAATTTGCAAAAGCGATGCTCGACGGCAAGGCGGAGACATCCATGTGCCTCTCCTATCTCCGCAAGATTTCCCAGAAGACCAGCAATGCACTGATCCGCTACATTCCCGTCGCGGTCGTGCTTGCCGATCAGGATCTCCAGGTCATCGAATGCAACCGGCATTTCGCCGAGCTCTGCGGCGAGGATACTCTGCTGGCATTCGACTCCTGCGGAAATCTGAACGGCGCTTATCTCGACTCCATGATCGACTTCACCGACCTTTTCGAGAGCGTGCTTGCGAACGGCGGCGAAATCGAAAAATTCAATCAGGTCTCCGGGGAAAGAATTCTCAACATCAGCGTCTTCACCATCAACGAGGGACAGACGGTCGGCGCGGTCATTCAGGACGTTACCCAGAATGAACTCAAGCGCGAGCAGATTGCGGAACGCGCGAAAGAGGTTATCCGCAAAAACGTCATGACCGTTCAGAAAATAGCCCGCTACCTCGGTGAACATATGGCGGATACGGAAATCCTGCTGAAAGAAGTCGCCGGCACCTACACCGACCACAAGGACGGCAAGGAGACCGAACACAAATGAAGTATGATTCCCCGTTTGTTGAAATGGAATGCTGCCAGCTTACCAAAGACGGTCAGGCTGCCTGCGGCGACAATTTCCAGTGGCAGAGGCTGGAGAACGAGAACCGCAACATCGCGGTTCTCTCCGACGGTCTCGGCAGCGGAATCAAGGCGAATCTGCTTGCCACGCTGACAACAACAATGGCGATGAAATTCATCCGCTCGAACATGGATATTCTCCAGTCGGCGGAAACAATCATGGATACCCTCCCCGTCTGCGAAATCCGCAAAATCAGCTATGCGACTTTCACTATTCTGGATATGCAGATGGGCGGCAAAACCAAAGTCGTCGAAATGGGCAATCCGCCGTACATTCAGCTGCGCGGAACGGTTGAAATTCCGCCGTTTTCCGCGAAGACTCTCATTTCGGAGCGCTGGCCGGACCGCGAGATGCAGCTTTCCGAACTGCGTCTGGAAGTCGGCGACCGGCTGATCGCCTGTTCCGACGGCGTCACTCAGGCTGGACTCGGACAGCGCAACTACAAGTTCGGGTGGGGCCGGCGCGGACTCATGAAATTCGTTCAGGAACTCATCGCCCGCCAGCCGGACGTCTCTGCAAAGGACATTGCCCAGGCGGTTGCCTATCAGGCGCTTTCGATCAATCCGAACCGCAAATGCATCGACGATATCAGCTGTCTGGTGATCTACCTGCGCAAGCCGCGCGTCTGCCGCGTCCTCACCGGTCCGCCGTTCCGCAAGGAGCGCGACCAGGAATTCGCCGCCCTCGCCCAGCCGGAAACCGGAGCCGACCGCGTGATCATCTGCGGCGGAACAACCGCAAACATTATCGAAAGGGAACTGCGCACGAAGGTTGAAATCGACCTGAAAATGGTGCGTTTCAGCAAAGGACTTCCCCCGCCGGGAATCATTCCCGGAGTCGGTATCGTCACCGAAGGCATTCTGACTCTGACGCGTGTCGCGTCGGATCTCGAAAGCGGAAACTGGGACGACTCTCCTCCGGCCGCGAAGGACATCATCAACGGCATGATGGAGAGCGACATCATAGAGTTTATCGTCGGAACGAAAGTCAACGAGGCGCATCAGGACCCGAACCTTCCTGTCGACCTCGAAATCCGAAGAAACATAATAAAACGCCTGCACGATATTCTGAAACAGAACTACCGGAAGCAGGTCTCTATCAAGTATTACTAAGGAGGTACAGAATGGAGGATCGCAAAATCAAGATCGAAATCTGCTGCGGAACCGCATGTTACATGCTCGGCGCGGCGGAACTTCTTCGTCTCGAAACCATCATGCCGGAAGACTGGAAGGAGATCGTTGACATCTCGGCTATTCCCTGTCTCGAAGCGTGTTCCGACGACAACCTCGGCGGCGCCCCCTTCGTCCGGATCGACGGCGAGCTGATGAGCAACGCGACCGTCGAGTCCGTCTGTGACAAAATTTACAACATCCTTAAAAACCGTGGAGGAAAATAATGAGCAATGGTGCGGAACGGATGCGTCGCGAGCTGATGATCCGAATCGTTAGAGATTTCAAGGACGGCAAGCTTGCAGACACGATTGACCGTATTCCAATCGCCCTCAGACCGAAGACCGAAAAATCCAGCCGCTGCTGTATCTATCATGACCGGGCAGTATTGAAGTACCGCCTGATGGGTCTTCTCGGCTTCTCTTCCGAAGAGGAGACCGATGAGTTGCGCTCCCTGAAATCCTATCTTCAGGAAGCAATCGACAACAAGGATAAAAAAGAGGTCAAACAGCCGCTTTCCGTCTGCGGATCCGCCTGCTCCTCCTGTCCCGAAAGCCGTTACTATGTAACGCCGACCTGCCGCGGATGCTTCGCGCGTCCCTGCGTCTTCAACTGCCCGAAGGGCGCGATCAGCGTCATCAACCAGCAGTCGCACATCGACTATTCGAAGTGCATCAAATGCGGCAAATGCCAGCAGGTCTGCCCGTTCAATGCGATCATCAAGACCACTGTTCCCTGCGAAGAGGCGTGCCCGGTCGGGGCGATCCGCAAGAATGAACTCGGCGTTGCTGAAATCGACTTCAAACACTGCATTTTCTGCGGAAAATGCTTCAGCAAGTGCCCGTTCAGCGCCGTTATGGAACGCTCGCAGCTGATTCCGATTCTCCAGTCCATCAAGGAAGGACGCGAAATCGTTGCGATGGTTGCCCCCTCCGCGCTCATGCAGTTCCCCGGAACTGTGGAACAGCTTTTCAGCGCCATTCACCAGGCGGGATTCACCGATGTGATGGAAGTCGCTCTCGGCGCGGAACTCACCACGGAACACGAGGCCGCCGAATTCGCCGAAAAGATGATTGCGGGACAGAAGATCATGACGACATCCTGCTGCACCGCGTATGTGGAACTGGTCAAGCGTCATGTTCCCGAATTCTTCGACAAGGTTTCCACAACGCCGAGCCCGATGAAATTCGCCGCGCGTCTCGTCCGCGAGAAACGCCCGAATGCGCTTACTGTCTTCATCGGTCCCTGCATCGCGAAACGCTGGGAAGCGGAAAACGCTCCCGAAGTCGATTACGTCATGACCTTTGAAGAGCTCGGCGCCATGCTCGCAGGACTCGGCATCGACATCATGAAGCAGGAACCGTGGGACATCGAAAAGCCAGCCGACCAGGCCTCCCGCAACTATGCAAAGAGCTGCGGCGTCACCGAGGCGGTCATCCAGGAAATGAGCAAGAAGAACCCCGATCTTGCCAAGATGAATTTCAAACTCGACAACAAGTTCATCAACGGCATTGACAAGAAGACGGCCAAACTGCTGAAACTCTATGCGATGGGCAAAATGCCCGGCAACTTCCTCGAAGTCATGAGTTGCGGCGGCGGCTGCATCGGCGGCCCCTGCTCGCTGATCAAGTGACATGGTCCGGGTCTGGACAGTCAAACATCCGTGGCTTGTCCCCGGATTCTGGGTGTCGATGCTCCTCATTGAAGGGCGGTCGTGCAGTTTTCTGATCGACTCCGCCGTCAAGGGGGCTGTCGACGCCACGCTTGCGCCGTTTCTCCGGGAGCGGCGCATTCCGTGGTCAGCTGTCCGCCAGGTACTCAACTCGCATTCGCACAGCGACCATGTCGAATGCAACGCACGGCTCCGGGAACTTACCGGCGCCGTGTTTTCCATTCACCGCAACGGCGCGGATTCTCTCCGCGCCTCCGGTTTTACTCCCGACCGCGAACTTGCGGACGGCGATGAAGTCCGTGACGGCGATGTTGCAGTCCGCGTCTTTCATACGCCCGGGCATTCTGCCGATTCCATCTGCATTCTGGAACCGGAAACGGGAACGCTCTTCACGGGCGACGCCATTCAAGGCTGCGGCTCGGACAACATCGGGCTTGCACTCTACAATGATCCTGCGGCATACCGCGATTCACTGGAGCGCGTCCGCCGTCTCTGCGCTGCCGGAGAAGTCCGCCGTATGGTACTCGGACATCCCGAACGTCCTTCGGACGGGGAAATCGAACAGCCGGAACTTCTGCCTTTTCTGGATCTTTGCATCGAAACCGCGGATAACTACATGCGGACAGCGGAAGAGCTTCTGAAACACAATCCGCAAACGGGGAAAGCTGAGCTCCGCGATGTTCTGCTTGCCCGGTTCGGCGGCTCGCCTTCCCTCTCCTGGCCGGAACTTTCCTACAACACCGCAGATGCTTTGCTGCGCACCCTTCGTTCCTGATAAAAAAACTTGCATTTTCATTTTTCTGCACTATATTACTACTAAAACAGTGGAGAATCTTTATCTCCAAAACAATAAGAGAAACGAATATGAAAATTTCAACTAAAGGCAGATACGGTCTGCGAATCCTTCTTGATCTTGCCCTTCACGAGGGAGATTCGCCCCGCATGATCCGCGACATTGCGGAATCTCAGCAGATTTCAGAAAAATACATCAGCCGTCTCATCATCGAACTCAAGCGTGCGGGAATGGTGAAATCCATCCGCGGGGCAAAAGGCGGATACCGCCTGGCGCGGTTCCCGAAATATCTCACGGTGCTGGATATCGTTGAAGTTATGGAAGGTCCGATCAACATCGTGGACTGTGTTCAGGATCCCGATGCCTGCGCCCGGATCAGCGGATGCGCAACACGGAAGATGTGGGCGAAACTAAATGAGGAAATCCGCCAGTCGCTTGCAAAAATCACTCTTCAGGACATCGTCGACAAAACCCGCGAAAACGCCGGAGATTTCGTCGATTACTGCATCTGATTTCTGCGAACTTTGACTTTTTTTCAGAAACGGACTTGACATTTCCGCAAAACGGTTCATCTTAATAGAATGTATATTTTGTGAACAAGCTATATGGAGAAGCGCGAAGATGCCGGATAAACTCGTGATCGTTGAGTCGCCAGCAAAGGCCAAGACCATCGGAAAAATCCTCGGGAAAGACTATATCATCAAGGCCTCGTACGGTCACATCAGAGATCTGCCGGAACGCGCGTTCGGCGTTGATATCGAACACGGGTTCGTTCCGCAGTACGAAGAGTCAAAAACACGCGGGAAAAACCTCGCCGATCTCAAGAAGACTGCAAAGACGGTCAAAGAAATTTATCTGGCTCCCGACCCTGACCGCGAAGGAGAGGCCATTGCATGGCATCTGCACGAAGTGCTCAAGAACACAAACAAGAAGGCTGATTTCAAACGCGTCGCCTTCCATGAAATTACCAAAAGCGCCATTACAAAGGCGTTCCAGCACCCCGGCGAACTCAATATGAACCTCGTCGACGCCCAGCAGGCGCGACGCGTCCTCGACCGCATCGTCGGCTATATGATCAGCCCCCTGCTCTGGTCCCGCATCGAGCGCGGAGTCAGCGCGGGACGCGTCCAGTCGGTCGCGCTCCGTCTGGTCTGTGAACGCGAACGCGAAATTCAGGCGTTTGTGCCGAAAGAATACTGGAACTTCCTTGCGAAGTTTTCGCAGGATGCCGGATGTGAATTTCTGACGCGCCTTGCGAAAATCAACAACGGCAAATTTGAAGTCGGCAGCAAGCAGGATGCCGATGCGGTTCTCGCCGCCGTCCGCGGTGCAAAAGCCTGGAAAGTCGCTTCCATTGAGACGCAGCCGCGCAAACGTTATGCGCCTCCTCCGTTCATCACCAGCACGCTTCAGCAGGCGGCTAGTTCAGCGCTCGGATTCTCCGCGAGCTCGACCATGCGTATCGCCCAGCAGCTCTATGAAGGCGTTGACACTCCCGCCGGACATCTCGGACTCATTACCTACATGCGAACCGACTCCGTCGCGATTGCCGTGGAAGCACAAAACGCCTGCCGCGATTTCATCTTTGCTAACTACGGTCCGAAGTTCGTTCCCGCAAAGCCGAACATCTTCAAATCCAAATCCAATGCGCAGGGCGCCCATGAAGCGATCCGTCCGACCGACGTCACACTCACGCCAGAATCGTTGAAAGACACGCTTGATGCTCAGCAGCTCAAACTCTACAAGCTCATCTGGCGCCGCTTCCTCGCCTCGCAGATGGCTCCCGCAGACCAGCTTCGCACAACCGCGGACGTCGAGGGAACCGGCTCCGATGCACGGCTCTACACTTTCCGCGCAACCGCAACCGTCACGACTTTCCCCGGCTTCCTCAAAGCCTACAACATCGAAGAGGAAGGCGCGGCAAAATCCGATGATGACGACACCCGCGACGCCGATGCGCTCGCCAAGCTCCGCGTGCATGAGCCGTGCGCACTCGTCGACACACTCGGTGAACAGAAATTCACCGAACCGCCGCCGCGCTTCTCGGAAGCAACGCTCATCAAGGAACTCGAATCCAACGGCATCGGACGCCCGTCCACCTATGCGACCATTGTCAACACCATTCAGGAACGCTCCTATGTGAACAAGGAGAAGGGCAAACTCATCCCGACGGAACTTGGTTTCAAGATCAATGATTACCTGGTTGCCTCCCTCCCCGATCTGATTCAGGTCGGCTTCACAGCCGATATGGAAAATCAGCTTGACGGCGTGGAAGACGGCAAAATCCAGTGGACCGCCATGCTGAAGAATTTCTACGAGAAGTTCTCCCAGTGGCTTGCCGCTGCAAAAAGCGCCGGAGCTCCCGAAGCGGAAAAAGCCGCCGCGGTTCTTGATCTGCTTCGCGAAGTCAAAGACTGGGAAGCTCCGGAAAAGGGCGGAAAGCGGGTTTACGACGACAAGAAGTTCTATACATCCGTCCAGTCCAAAGCAGAAAAAGGCACAACGATCTCGTCCAAACAGTGGGAAGCTCTGCTGAATCTGGTCATCAAATATGCAAGCCAGCTGAAAGATCTGGATTCATGCACGGCGAAATATCACCTGGAAGAGGATGTCGCCGCCGCCCGCGAACGAGTCGAACAGTTCCGGAAAATGCGCGAAGAAATGCAGCAGCGCCGCGAAGAGGCCGCAAACAATGCACCTCCGCAGGAAAACATCACAGCTGTATTCAAAGCCATGGAAAACGTGACTTGGCACCCGGCGGAAAAGCGCGGAGCCCGCGTTTACGATGACAAGAAATTCTTTGATTCGCTTAAAGAGCAGTCCGAATCGGGGCGTGTCCTTTCCGAACGCCAGATTGCCGCGCTTGCCAAGCTCATGGCGCGCTACCGTGAATCGATTGCCGATTACGAAGCTTTGGTAAAAGAGCTCGGCGTGGAAGCCGCGGCTCCTCAGGCGGACGCCGGCGCACAGGAGGAAGTCGACCGCATTCTCAAGGCGTTTGCCGAAGTCAAGACATGGGCGGAGCCCGAGAAAAAAGGACGCCGCGTTTACGACGACAAGGAGTTCTATGAATCCCTTGCCAAACAGCGCGCGACCGGACGTATTCTCTCCCCGAAGCAGTCCGCTGCTCTCATGAAACTCGCCGCAAAGTACAAAATTTCCTGAAGGAGATGAAAAATGACCGCAATCATAGGTTTTGAATCCAGCTGCGACGAAACCGCCGTGGCGGTTGTTGTTGACGGACGCAAAGTGCTTTCGAACGCAATTGCTTCCCAGATTGCCAAACACGCCGTTTACGGCGGTGTGGTTCCGGAACTTGCCGCGCGCGAACACCTCACCGCAATCCGCCGGGTTACCGATGAATCTCTAAAAGAGGCCGGCGTAACGATGGATCAGATTGATGCAGTGGCCGTCACCAACGGTCCGGGGCTCGTCCCCGCGCTCCTTGTCGGCGTCAATTTTGCCAAAGGATTTGCCGCCGCATACAAAAAACCGCTCATCGGAATCAACCATTTTCTCGGGCATATCTACGGCGTTTTTCTGGATCAGGAAGAGGATATTTTCGCAAAGAAAGAACTTTTCCCGATGGTTGGACTCGTCGTTTCCGGCGGTCACACTTCACTCGTTCTCATCAAAGAGGACGGAACGGCAAATGTCATCGGAACGACCCTTGACGACGCCGCGGGCGAAGCGTTTGACAAGGCAGCCAAAATGCTCAACCTCGGCTATCCCGGAGGCCCCGTCATTGAAAAGGCGGCGCGGAACGGCGATGCACACCGCTTCAGCTTTCCCCGTTCGCTCACCGGAACCGCAGGCAAGGCACTCGCTCCGGAAAACCGCTTCAACTTCAGCTTCAGCGGAGTCAAAACAGCGTTGCTGTACCATGCAAAAAAACTCTGCGGGGAAAATACCGAAGCTCTTGACGGTCAGGATCTTTACGACACGCTCGCATCCTATCAGGACGCCATCGTCGGGGTGCTTTGCGAAAAGGCATTCGATGCCGCGCGTTTCTTCCATGCGAAAAGTCTGATTCTCTGCGGAGGCGTCGCCTGCAACGGTTATCTGCGGGAACATTTCGAAGCCGGAGCGCCGAAAAACGTCAAAGTCCTTCTTGCTCCGCGCAAGTACTGCACGGACAACGCCGCAATGATCGCCGGGCTCGCCTGCCGCTATTACCGGGCAGGTGAATTCGCCGATATGTCGCTTGACGCATACGCCCGCATCCCACGGGAATTCAAGATTCCATTTCAAGCATAAAGGCAACTGAACATGAACCGCTGCATTATTTTCGACCTCGACGGAACCCTCATCGACTCCATTGCGGATATCGCGCTTGCGACAAACCGGATGCGGGAACATTACAGTCTCGCAACTCTGCCAGAAGAAACCGTGATAAGCTATATCGGACATGGCATAGCCCGGCTCGCGACGCTTGCCGTTGCGGATGCTCCGCACATCAAGCCGGAAGAGGCAACCCGGGAACTGTTGCGCGCATACAAAAACGATCCGGTTGTCCACACAACTCTTTTCCCGGGCGTTGCGGATGGTCTCCGCATTCTGAAAACGGCGGGATTCCGTCTTGCGACGGCCTCCAACAAGCCGGATGAACTCTGCGTGCCGATTCTGAAAAAACTCGGCGTCCTTGATCTCTTCGACGCCATCATCGGCGGTGGCCGTTCCATCGCAATGAAACCGGCTCCGGATATGCTGCTCTACGCGCTCAAGGAAACAGGTTCCGATCCGGCGCTCAGCTGGATGTGCGGCGATTCCGAGCCGGATATGACCTCCGGCCACGCCGCCGGATGCCGGACCGCCTACGCAGCTTACGGATTCGGGAAACCGGTCGAGGGCTCATGGGATTTCAAGGCAAATTCATTCCTTGAGTTTGTCTATCACGCTCTGAAGAACAGATGATGCAGGATTTTCTGAAAGGTGTTTCCCTGGTCTTCCAGGGAATATCGTTTTTCTACCGGACTCCTTCCCTTTGGAAGTTTTCCGCCGTTCCGCTCTGCCTTGTCCTGATTTTCTATGTTCTGATATTCTATCTTTCCTTCCGCTTTGCCGTTCCGTGGATTCTGGATTTTCTTCCGGACCCAGCGAACCATTCGGTTTGGCTTCGCTGGCTGATTTATCCGCTTCGCTGGCTGACGGCGGTTTCCTGCGGCGCGGCTCTGCTGCTGGTTTCATATCAGACGCTGAGCACGCTCTATGAAATCACGGGCTCGCTGTTCTTTGACGCCATGGTTGTGGAAATCGAAAAGACACGTTATTCACACAATGCCGTTCCGCTCTCATTCCGCCAGAATCTGACGGGGGCTTTGCAGAGCGTTGGATATTCCGTTGGAACGCTTCTCATAACAATCGTCCTGCTGCCGCTTGGTCTTCTGATTCCTGTAATCGGCGTGATCCTGATGGCGCTGGTTCTCGGCTGGCGACAGGGGCAAACCTACATTTTCTCCAGCGGGTTCAACCGCGGGTATTCACTGCCGGAAATCCGCCGGATTGCGGAAAAGCGGAAAATGCTGCTTCTGGGATTCGGAACAACGATCTATCTGCTGTATCTGATTCCCGTCGCCGCAATTCCGCTTATTCCCGGCTACATCGTTTCCGGCGTTCTGCTCTTCAACGAAGAACTTTCCTCTCAGCCGTAAACCGCGCTTTTGCCAAGTTCCGCAGCAATCGCCATCAGGCGGTTGTATTTGCAGATGCGATCCGTCCGGCTCAGCGATCCTGTCTTGATTTGCCCGGCGTTTGCGGCGACCGCAAGATCCGCAATTGTTGTGTCTTCGGTCTCGCCGGAGCGGTGACTGATGACCGCAGCGAAACCGGCGTTCTGCGCCATTTCAACCGCATCCAGGGTTTCAGTAAGTGTACCGATCTGATTCACTTTGACGAGAATTGCATTCGCCGCTTTCCGTTCAATCGCTTTTTTCAGATACGCGACATTCGTTACAAGCAGGTCATCGCCGACAAGCTGGATGCGTGCGCCGAGCTGTGCCGTCAACGCAATCCAGCCATCCCAGTCGTTTTCCGCCATGCCGTCTTCAATGGAGTCGATCGGGTAAGCTTCGACGAGTTTGCGCAAATAATCGACCTGAGCGGCGGAATCGCGGGAGCCGCTGTTCGATTTTTTGTAGACATAGAGTTTCCGCTCCCTGTCATAGAACTCGGAGGAGGCGCAGTCAAGAGCAAGGGAAATCTCTCCGCCTTCGCATTTGCGTCCGGGTTTGAATCCCGCAAGAGAGACGGCTTCAAGAATCGTTTCGAACGCCTCTTCCGTACCATTCAGCGCGGGCGCGAAACCTCCCTCATCGCCGACGGCTGTGCTGAATCCCTTTTTCCGCAGAATGGATTTGAGCGCGTGAAAGACTTCCGTTCCGTAACGGACCGCCTCCGGAAAATCCGGAGCTCCGACCGGGCGGATCATGAATTCCTGAAAATCAATTGGCGCATCCGAATGTGCTCCGCCGTTGATGATGTTCATCATCGGCACCGGCAGATGTTTTGCATTGACTCCGCCCAGATAACGGTACAGAGGAAGCCCGAGTTCATTTGCCGCCGCCCGCGCATTCGCCAGCGAAACGCCGAGGACAGCGTTGGCACCGAGATTCTTTTTGTTTTTTGTCCCGTCGAGTTCAATCATTGTGCGGTCGAGCGCTACCTGATCGAGCGCATCGAAGCCGTGGACGGCATGGGCAATTTTCCCGTTGACGTTCTGAACTGCTTTGAGAACGCCTTTGCCGGAATAACGGTGTTTGTCTCCGTCGCGCAATTCGAGAGCTTCATTCTCGCCTGTCGACGCCCCGGACGGAACCGCAGCTGTTCCTTTCGTTCCGGATTCGAGCGTAACGGTAACTTCAACGGTCGGATTTCCGCGGGAGTCGAGAATCTCCCGCGCCTCAACTTTTGCAATTTCGGTTTTCATCTTGAATTCCCCCTTTTCAATGAATGGTACAAGGATAGCACCGGAGGAAATGTTTTTCAAGAAGACAAAAACGGCAGAGCGAACAGATATCAGAAAGAGTGAATCTGTTTTCTCTGCCGTAAATTTTTCAGAAATATAAAATCCATGCAGCGAGCAGGGAAAGCGCAGTCAAAATCAAAGTCGGAATCAGGCAGATCAGAATCAGGCGTCCCTCTTTGCCTGCAGCGTTGACCGTGGCGCAGGCGGCAACCACGCCGCTGATGCGGATCATGCTTCCGATGCCTCCGCCGACCAGCTGCAGAGCGACAATCGCCGCCTCGGGAAGTCCCAGAAGATGCGCCGTGTCAAACTGAATCGTAACGAACAAAATGCTCGAAACCGTGCAGGAGCCGGAAAAGAAGGTTCCGAGTACGCCGATCAGCGGAGAGACCAGCGGATATGCGCCGCCCATCAGATGCGCCGCGGCTTCGGCAACCGCAGTCAGCATTCCCGGAATATTCGCTGAGTTCGCATCGGAATAGACCATGATCTGAACCATTGCCACACTCGCGATAATCGCAATTGAAGCGGAGGTTATCTGTTTTCCGGCTTTCCCGCAGAGACTCAGCACGGTTTTCCCTTTAAGCCCGAAGAAAAACGCTGTGCCGAGAGCGACGAAAATAAACGGAACAATGCCCGGATTGTTGAAAACAGCCCAGTTGAACCCGATCCCCGGCAGTCCCGGAATCTCTTTGATGGAAATTTTGCCGAACGTCGTCAGGAAATGTTTGAACGGAAGCACATCCAGACGCGTCAGCACAAGAATCAGGGCAATCAGCGCATAGGGCATCCATGCGAGCCAGACGGGGATCTCATGCTTCCCGACCTGCGGCGGAGGAACAGCCGTCGCCCCCTCCTGGAAGCCCCAGACATGGCGCGGAATCAGAAAGTTCAGTTTGATGGCAAGAATCACAACCGGAAGCCCGACCACAACGCCGAGCATCGACGGCAGTTCCGGACCGAGAAAGCGCGCCGTTAAATACCACGGCACGGTAAATGCCGCTCCGCTGAACAGGCTGAACGGAATAATTTCCACAATGGAACGCAGACGCCGCGTTTTCGATGTTGTGAGAATCAGAAACGCAACAGTGATCAGCGGAATGAATGTGCCGGAGGATGCAAAGATTCCTGCGGTTTCTGTTACGACATTCTTCATGAATTCGGCAACCGGAATTCCCGCTTTTTCGAGATTTCCCGAAAGCGTGGAATAAACTGTCAGCGCCGGTGTTCCGACTGCACCGAACGGAACCGGCATGGTGTTGCAGATCAGCGCAACCGCAACTGCAGCCGCCGCGGGAAAGCCGAGTCCGACCAGCAGCGGAGCGCCCAGCGCCGCCGCCGCGCCGAATCCGGCCGCACCCTCAATGAATCCGCAGAAGAGCCACGCAATGACGATTGTCTGCACGCGTCTGTCCTGCGAAATCTGCGAGAAAGAGCGGTTGATCGATTCCAAAGCCCCCGTTTCACGCAAGATATTGAGAAGCAGAATCGCTCCGTAAATGATGAAGATGATATCGAACGCTTTCAGCGCACCGAGCAGGGAAACTTCGGTTACATAAAGCGGCTTCATTCCCCAGAGACCGCAGCCGAGCAATCCGGTCATCACCAGCGAAATCAACAGGGATACCGGCGGGGAAACCTTGAATTTGCTCATCAGAACCAGGGCGGTGAAAATCGGAAGCAGAGCCAGAAGCGCGTACATATATTCCTCGTTTTTAATTAATAATGTAAAGGTATAATATACTCCGGAAAGCGGGCAAAAGCAACCGCAATCACTGGATTTTCCGGAACTCTGTGGGTGAAAGCCCGCTGTTGTGCTTGAAAAAACGGGAAAAATAAAATTCATCGTTGAATCCGAGACGTTTCGCTATATCTGAAATGAGCATATTCGGATTCAGAAGAAGCGATGACGCTTTGGACATCAGGTGGCGCACCAGATACTCCTTCGGAGTCATGCCGAGCGCATGCGTGAAATTCCGCGAAAACACCTCCCGCCGGAGTCCGGCAAACTCTGCAAGTTCGTTCACGGTAAGCGACGCCGGATAATGGAAAAGGCTCTGGTATTTTTTCTCATGCAGACGATCCTCCCACCACGTGTCCGAAAAAAGTTCGCTCCATACCCGTGCGAGAAAAATTTCCGTGACGGCATGAACCGTCATGGGAAGAACGTTCCGTCCGGAATTCATCACGAGTTCGCAAAGTTCCGGAACATTGCACGCAATCACCCGGTTGGCGGCGCCCGGAAGGTCCATGTCAAACAGCTTCAGCTCAAAATGAACCGCAATGAAGAAGATGTCCCGGGTAAGAAACGTTTCATACGTTCCGAAGGACGGACGCAGATATGCACCGCCTTTTCTGAGCGGCAAGGAGTACTGGTCATTGCCCATGAACGATTCCGAGTCCGGCGCGGCTTCCGGAATCAGCAGAAGACGATACAGAGGGGAATTCGACCGTCTGTGCGTGGCGGCACGTCCGGTTGAAAGTTGATTCCTGCGTTAATGTCCCGCGCTGCGCCATCGAAACCGTTCTGCCGTTCACCGACCTTTTTCTGCTCGACCTGAAAGCGTTCGCAAGCAACCTCCACCGCAAACTCACGGGTGCGCCGAACGAACGGATTCTGGAAAACATCCGTTTCATTGCAGAAGCGGGTAAAACAATAGAAATCCGCATTCCGCTTGTTCCCGGACACAATGACAACGCGGAGAATCTGGCGGAGACCGCAAAATTTCTCTCCTCGCTGCCCGTTGTTCCGCCGGTGCGCCTGCTGCCGTATCATGCGCTTGCCCGCTCGAAATACGAGGCTGTCGGGCGTCCGGATACCATGCCGCATGTTCCCTCCCCCGGCCGGATTGAACTTCAGAAAGCCGCCGCGCTTATGAAGGCGAACGGAGCGGAAACAGTCATCATTCATGGGGAAAAATACTAAACGAAAGGTTTGCAAATATGATCTGGAACACTTTTGACCGTGACCGCAAAATTCTTGACGGCATGTACGCCAATGCCGTCTACGATCGTGAAAGCGGACGGGAATATCCCGTTCTGAAAGAAGAGGCGAAGGAGCTTCTCAAGACTCTTGACGGAGTTCCGCATCCAGTTGCAAAAGCAAAGATTGTGGAGCATATCCTCGACAACATTCAGCTGGGTCTATATCCCGAAGACTGGTTCGGCATTCTCTGGGACGCCCAGCGTGTCACGCACAGAATTGATGCCGGATGCGATTTCGACAAAATCGCGAAAGTCGCACAGTTTCACTGGCAGGATGAACTTTATGCAGGTGAACTCGCCTGTTACAATGATCTGCGCTGCAGACAGGCGCGGGAAGCGAAGCTCATTGTCATATATCCCGACTACGACCACTCCACCCCCTGCTGGCACGATATTCTCACTCTCGGACTGAAAGGACTGCTTGACCGGGTTCTCGCATATCAGGCGAAATCCGATCCCTCCGATCCTGTGAAACAGGCATTCTTTGAAGGAATCGTTCTGACTTACCGTGCAATTCTCCGCTTCATGAACCGTCTTGCAGCATACGTGGAAGCGCATGAATCCGCCGGCCCCAAGATGCCGCTGCTGGCAAAAGCGCTCCGTTCCATTGCGGCGGGCGCTCCGCAGAACACCTATGAGGCACTGCTCCTTTCGCTTATCTACTGGAAGATTCAGGAGAACATCGAAGCCCAGCGGGCGCGCACGCTCGGCGGAGTTGATACGCTTTACCGCGATTTCTACCGCCGCGACATTCAGAACGGAACTTTTGACGCCGCGCAGATCAAAGAGCTTTTCAAATTCTTCATGAATCACTTCTCCGCAATGAATGTCCGTTATCAGCAGCCGATGTATTTCAATTCGCAGGATGAGGAAGGCAATGACCAGATCACCGATTTTTCCTGGCTGATTTTCAACGCCTACGATGAAGCGGACATCTACGATCCGAAACTTCAGGTGCGCATCTCTCCGAAAACTCCGGATTCATTCCTGCGCCGCGTTCTGGAGGCGATCCGCGGAGGAAACAGCAGCATCTCCATCATCAACGATGAAGTCGCATTCAGGACTCTCCGCAAGTGCGGCGCGACGGAAGAAGAGGCCCGCACATTCCTTATGTCCGGCTGCTGGGATTACACCGTCAAGGAGCGCGAGGCGAAAACCATTCCCTTCCGCCTGAACATGGGGAAACTGCTGGAACTCGCCTTCAACCGCGGCGTCGATCCCGAAACAGGATACAAGCTCGGCTGCGACACCGGTGACCCGGCGGAATTCAAGACTTTTGCCGATTTCAGAAAAGCTTTCGAAAAACAGTTTGACGATATCCTTTTCTACTGCATGAATATCATTGAGCATTTTGAACGCAAACTTGATGTCATCAATCCGGCAAACATGTATTCCGCCACCATGCGCGAAGCTCTCGAAAAAGGAGAAGACGCATATGCGACCGGAGCAAAATACTGCAACACGGCTCTCTGCATCGGCTGTCTTGCAACCGCCGTCGATTCCCTGACCGCCGTCCGCAAATTCGTGTTTGACCGCAAACTCGTTTCCATGAAGGAGTTTGCCGCCGCACTCGCCGCCGACTGGAAGGGGTATGAAACGCTCCGCAAGCTCATTCTCGATGACTCTGACAAATACGGCAACGGAAGCGAACTTGCCGACGGCATCATGCTCGATTTGCAGAAGTTTATCGCAAGCCGCATCAACGGGCGTCCTAATGCCTGCGGCGGAATCTACAAGAATGGACAGATCACCATTGATTTCAATGTCGTCTGGTGCAAAGTCACCGGAGCGACGCCCGATGGACGCAAGTCCGGAGAACCACTCTCCAAGAACCTTTGTCCGAACATCGGCATGAACCGCAGGGGAATCCTTGAAGAAATGCGTTCCATCTGTAAAATGGATATGACGGATTTCAGTCATGCCGGCATGTATGATTTTGTCATGCACCCGACAGCCGTGGAGGGAGATGAGGGGCTTGATACGCTCGCAACGCTTGTCCGGACCTATTTCAAAATGGGCGGACACTCCATTCAGGGCAATATTTTCGATGCGGACGTTCTTCGCGACGCCCAGGCGCATCCGGAAAAATACCGCACACTCCAGGTGCGCGTCTGCGGGTGGAACGTCTATTTTGTAAATCTCAGCCGCACGGAACAGGATCTGTTCATAGCCCAGACAGAACACCGCGCCAAAGTTTCCTGACCAACACAACAGAGGAGGATTGAAATATGGAATCAGAACGTTACCGGAAGGGCGTCGCAAGACGCGCAAAGCTCTTTGACCACTCGACAATTGTCCCGCGCCTCAAAGAGATCTCCCCCGCACTCGCGGACGCCATTGTGGAATTCGCATTCGGCGACATTCACGACCGCCCGGGGCTGGACCTCACCGCGAACTGGTGATTGTCTCCGCGCTTGCAGCTCAGTGCGGGCTGGAAACGGAACTGCGCAGTCACATCCGCGCCGCAATGAAATGCGGCGCCTCACGCGAAGAGCTGATGGAAGTCATGCTTCAGCTCGCCGTCTACGCGGGATTCCCCACCGCCGTGAACGGAACTTTTCTTGTGGATGAAATCTGCAGACAGACAAACTGAAAGAAAGGAAAAATGATGAAACAGAAGAAATCTATGTTTACCCTTGTGGAGCTCCTTGTGGTAATTGCCGTGATTGCCATCCTTGCCGGTCTGCTCCTTCCCGCCCTGAACAAAGCCCGAGACAAGGCGCACGCGATCGGCTGTCTCAGCAATCTGAAGCAGACCGGAATCGCTTTGACCATGTATGCGGACAGCTTCAACGATTATTTCCCCGCCCCGCTCTATCAGGTCGGCGACGACGGGCGTCCCCCGGAATATCAGATTCCCTGGGTCGGCAACCTGCTTCTGACGATGACTCCCGGACTCAAAGAAAAAGAAGTCGCCGGCAACAGCTCTGTTGCAGCCTACAGCGTTGAAAAAAATGTCCGTCTCACCAAAGCCTACCGCTGTACCAAAGATTTCGCTCTCGGAGCAGGCTCAGGCATGATCGTTCATCAGACATTCGGACTCAGCGCCACGCTCGGAGGCGTGAGAAGCATCACAAAAGCAACCCGTCGCACAGATGCCATGAAGGCGAAAAACACCATCGGCTACGTCGTCCCCGGCTCCAGCCGGACGTTCGTCGCCGGAGATTCTCTGAAAGGGGAAACCAAGCGAGCCTACTGCACAATAAACGATCCGAATACCACGGAAAATTCCTATCACGGGCTTATCACAACCCGTCACGGCGGAGCCGCGAATGTCATGCATCTGGATATGAGCGCGAGCTCACAGAAAGCGGCTTCACTTTATACCAATTACAATATCTACAGACTCTTTGACGAAAGCAAAGCTTACCGCAAATTCAAATAAGGATCTTCGCACATGAAAAAACTGTTTTTCTCTCTCCTGGCGTCAGCCGCGCTGGGGCTTTCTGCGGAAAATCTGCTGCCTGCAAAAATGGACTGGAACACCTGGCGCTGCTGGATCGCTCCGGATTATAAAGTCGCAACTCCGCGCAAGGCGTGTTTTGCAAAAAACGCTTTGCAGCTGAACATCCCGCTTCAGAAAGCAAAAAACGGCGCAGTTCTGCTCTATACTTTCGTTCCGTTGGAAGACAGACAGGACTACCGTCTCACTTTTACGGTAAAAACCAGCCGTTCTGCGGAACTGAGCGTCGGAGCCGGAGTCCGGCAAAAGCCGCATTATCCCCTCTTCAGTTCAAAACGTCTGCAGATTCACCCGGGAGAACTTCAATACGACTGGTCATTCCGTTTCAACCGCAGGAAAAAGATCCCTGCGGACGCTCCTTCAGCCATCTCGTTTCATCTTGGAAATTTCATTGATTCGGAAGTCGAAATCCGCAATGTGAAACTCGAAAAAGTTGACCCGTGTCCGAAACTGAATGACGAATGGACCGCATTTGTCAACACCAGTGTCTACCGCGAGGCCCCTGCAATCATTCCGGAACGCTGGACCTATTCGGCAAACGGAAGGAAAGAGACGGATATTTTCCCGGTCAAAGTAAAAGCCGTCAACGGGAAAATCGACTGTCTTCCCCTCATACCGAAACATGAACCGCGCAGCTGTGTCATGCTCATGACGGAAGTGGAAAGTGACCGCGACCGCACAGTGCGTCTCGGTCTTGCCGCCGACTGGTATTTCACTTTCTATTGCAACGGAAAAGAATATTATTCAACCAGCCGTCTTGAGAAAGCTGGAAATGAAACAACCCGTTTCTCTCCGGACAATCACCCGGTTGATTTCGAACTGAAGAAGGGCAAAAATACCATTGCAATCAAAGTCTTCCCGGGAAGCAATGGCTGGTTTCTGATGTACGGTCCGACCGCAAAACTGCCGCGTCATCAGATGTGGCAGAATCTCGCAGAATGGTATCTGCCGACCGTTCTCATCAAGAACGGCAGCGGCTGGAAGATCGCCGCTCTGGGGAAACTCGTTGTCCAGCCGGGAACAGCGCTTGATTTCTCCGGAGCTGTCCACACCCCCGCAGAGAAATTCGGACGGCTCATTCTGAATGACAAAGGCGAACCCGTTTTTGAGCGGGATGCAAAAAATCCGGTGCGCTTCTTCGGAGCAAACGGGCCCTTTTCCGGCGCTGGCAGCGGAACGTATCCGTATGAAACCAATGTCCGCGACGACGGTTTTGTGATCAAGGATTGGGCTCCCATGAACCGCGCACAGTTTGAGGCGTTTGCAAAGGAATACGCACGTTCTCTGCGTGCGCTCGGCATGAATCATATCCGGTTCCATATCGAATCTCGCTGCTGGTACGGCACAAAAGAGGAACGCGACCGCAACTGGTTCATGATCTCCGAACTCAAGAAACAGGGCTGTTATCTCAATATTTCCATTTACGACCACAGAGGCAGCGGATTTGCCGGTTCCCACCCGCGCCGGATCGGACTTCTGCTTCTGACCGATGAGGCAAAAGCGCGTTTCCGCGAAAACGCAAAAACAATTCTCGACACCGTTAATCCCTATACCGGAACGCGTCTTGCCGATGATCCCCAGCTTGTTACAGTCGAATTCAGCAACGAGGAAGAAGGCTGCATGATCTGGACTAATCTCAAGGGAACGCGCGTTACGGCAAACGAAATTCAGCTGTTCAACCGCCGCTTCCGTGAGTTCCTGTCTGCAAAATATAAAAACATTGCAGCGTTGAACAATGCATGGAAGAGTTCTTTTGACTCCTTTGAAAAAATCACGGTCCCGCGCGGTCTGCTCTCCGGTGCGGCGAAAGATTCCCCGAAATCGCGCGACTTCATCGAGTGCTGCACGGAACTTCAGAGCAGAATGATGGAGTTCTGCGAAAAAACGATCCGGGAATTCGGATACAAAGGATTGATCGGACAGTTCGACGTTCCCGTCTGGTTCGGCGACAATGCGGTTCGCAGCCGGTATTCGCAGATCGCGCTCGGACACAGCTACTGGTCCCATGCCATCGGACTCAATCTCAATACACAGCGGGATGCCGTCCGCGGTTCCCGCGCGGCAACCATGCAGAGCGCCGTCAGCAGCGCAGCTCTTTACTGGCGCAATCTCGCCGCCGCGAAGTTTGCCGACCGCCCCTATTTCGTCACCGAAACAAACCACTGTCCCCCGAATCCCTATTCCTATGAATTCGGACTCGTCATGGGCGGGTACTCTGCATTCCAGAACTTCCGTGCCGTTCTTCCGCATTCGGGTCCGGTAACACTGACTCCGGAACGGCTAAGTGCGTTCAACATCGGAAACAATCCGGTTGCGCGCGACTCCCTCTCTCTGATTTACGCGCTCTTCCGGCGCGGCGATGCCGCTCCGAGCACACACAATATCGCACTCCAGGTTTCACCGGAACTGACAAAGTTTTTCCAGCCTGTTTCTCCCGAACAGACCAAGCTTGCTCTGATGACCGGATTCAGCATGGAGTTTCCCGGCACGCCGCGTCCGGCAGGCGTCCGCAGTTCTGTTCCGCATGATCTTGCCATTCCGGCAACCCGCACGGACGGACTCTACAAGCCGGAACTCGATGACGCAATCGGTGCGGGAAGCGGCAAAGACCGCATGTTCAGCGCGGCTGAGTTCGCGGATCTTCTGCGCAAACGCGGCATTCTTTCCGCGGCCAACCTCTCCGTTCCGGCGCAGGGAATTTACCAGACTGACAATGCTCAGATAACTATGTTCACGGCAGAGAAGAAACTGGAAGTCCGTACCCCGCGCACGCAGGGGGCATGTCTCACAGCCGGCAGTTTCGCCGATCTGGGGGATTTTGCAATCGAATCGACCAGCAGTGACGGCTGCATCTCGCTTGTTTCGGTGGATGGGCTCCCGCTTTCCGCAAGCCGCAGAATGCTGCTGATCTTCACGACCGCAACGGCAAATAAAAACGGAACGGTCTCATACCGGGGGGCCTTCCTTCACGGCTGGCAGAACGGCGATCCGGTTCCGATGCTCCGCATCGGCAAATTCAATGCAAGTTTGAAACATTCCGATACCGCGGGATTCAAACTCTATGCGCTTGCTCTGGACGGCACACGCCGCGAAGGAATTCCGCTTAAATCAGAAAACGGACGCTTGAAAATCAATGTCAATACGGATAAATTAAAGAAAGCAAGCGTCTACTTCGAACTGATTCAGGAATAAGAAAATGGAGAAAAAACAGCTGATTCTTCTTGCCGGACAATCCAACATGGCGGGGCGCGATGTCGCCTCGCCTGAGGATCTTGAGCCCATTGAAAATGTAGAAGTTTTCCGCCATGGAAAGTGGTATCCGGCGATTGAGCCGGTCACGCGCGACCGCAGCATGGTCGGCTGTTTCTCCGCCGCAGACGAACGTATGAGTTCGCCCGATCCGTGGGACAATCCCATTCCCGGAGAGGGCATGACAGTGCGCGGCGTCGGTCCCGGCCGCACGTTTGCAAAACTCTTCCATAAGCGCTTCCCGAACCGTCCGATCGGTCTCATTCCGACTGCAATCGGCGGAACTCCAGTCGCCGCATGGCTCCCCGGTGGCGTCGACCCGTGGGATGCTGGAAATCATCCGTATGATGATGCCGTTCGCGCCGCCCGCGAAGCAATGAAATACGGGGAAATCGTCTGCGTTCTCTGGCATCAGGGAGAGACAGATGCGCACCGCGGCACACGGAGCTACAAAGAGGATTTGCGCACGGTCATCGCGAACTTCCGCCGTGATCTGAATCTGAACGGACTCCCCTTCCTCCTCGGCGAACTTGGTGATTTCTACGAAGAGAATATCCAGAAAAACGTTCCCGGCATCAACGGAATCATGCATGAGCTTTCTGAAGAGCTGGAGCTTGTCCGTGTCGCCTCTTCCGCAGGTCTGGTTCACCGCGGCGACAGACTTCATTTCAACGCCCGCTCCGCCCGCGAACTGGGACGCCGCTACTTTGAACTGTTTGAAAGTGTGACACATTGACACATTATGTCACACATGCCCGCACAGATGCCCGGCTGAGACACGCCTGAAACATGCCGGGTAAAATATTTTTCGAGTGTAAAACAGCTTTTTCAAAAAAGTTGGCATCAGTATTGCTACAGTTCCAGTCGTCAAGCAAACAGAAAAAAATAAAAAACAGGAAAGGGCTTGCTACTATGGGAAAGATACTTGGAATTGACCTCGGAACTACGAACAGCTGCATGGCTGTTATGGATCAGGGCAAATTTAAAATTATTCCGAATGCGGAAGGCGCCAACACGACTCCTTCAATCGTTGCATTCACAAAGACCGGTGAACGTCTGGTCGGTCAGACTGCAAAACGTCAGGCCGTGACGAACCCGAAAAACACAATTTTCTCGATCAAACGTTTCATGGGACGTAAGTTCAGTGAAGCTCAGGAAGATGCAAAGCGTGTTCCCTACGAACTCGCGGAAGCCAAGAACGGCGACGTCGAAGTCGTTGCCGGAGGAAAGCACTACTCTCCGCCGGAAATCTCCGCTATGATTCTTCAGAAACTGAAAAACGATGCGGAAGCATTCCTCGGCGAGAAGATCACCGAAGCGGTCATCACTGTTCCGGCTTACTTCAACGACAGTCAGCGTCAGGCGACGAAAGACGCCGGACGTATCGCCGGACTTGATGTCAAGCGTATCGTGAACGAGCCGACCGCGGCCGCTCTCGCATACGGTCTCGACAAGGGCAACGCCGATGAGACCATTGCTGTGTACGACCTCGGCGGTGGTACTTTCGATATCTCCATCCTCGAAATCGGCGACGGCGTGTTCGAAGTGAAAGCCACAAACGGCAACACCCACCTCGGCGGTGATGACTTCGATACCCAGGTTGTGAACTGGCTCGCAGAAACCTTCAAGGCTGAGAACGGTGTTGACCTCCGCAACGACCCGCAGGCGCTCCAGCGTCTGAAAGAGGCCGCTGAAAAGGCTAAATGCGAACTTTCGTCCAGCATGAGCTCGGAAATCAACCTTCCGTTCATCACGATGAACCAGAACGGTCCGCTTCACCTTCAGATCACTCTTACGAGAGCAAAACTTGAAGAACTCTGCGACGATCTGCTTCAGAGCACCGTCGGTCCCTGCGAAAACTGCGTCCGCGACTCGGGAGTTTCCAAGGACAAGATCAACGAAGTCATCCTCGTCGGCGGCATGACAAGAATGCCGAAGGCTCAGGAAATGGCAAAGACGATCTTCGGAAGAGAGCCGCATAAGGGCGTCAACCCCGATGAAGTCGTTGCGGCAGGCGCAGCCATTCAGGGCGGCGTGCTCGGCGGCGAAGTCAACGATGTGGTTCTGCTCGACGTCACCCCGCTGTCCCTCGGTATTGAAACCCTCGGCGGCGTCACGACGAAGCTCATTGACAGAAATACGACCATCCCGACCAAGAAGAGCGAAGTCTTCTCGACCGCTGCAGACAATCAGCCGTCCGTTGACATTCATGTTCTCCAGGGCGAGCGCAATATGGCGGCGGACAACAAGTCCATCGGCAGATTCCGTCTCGACGGTATCGCCCCGGCTCCGCGTGGTGTTCCGCAGATCGAAGTTACCTTCGATATCGACGCGAACGGCATCCTGAGTGTTACCGCAAAGGATCTCGGAACCGGCAAGGAACAGAAGATCACCATCACCGCCAGCAGCGGACTCTCCGAAGAGGAGATTCAGAAGATGGTCAACGACGCCAAGGCTCACGAGAACGAGGACAAGGCAGCCAAAGAGAAAATCGAAGTCAAGAACAAAGCTGACTCCATGGTCTATCAGACCGAAAAGCAGCTGAAGGATCTCGGCGACAAGCTTTCTCCGGAAGCCAAGAGCAGCGTTCAGGAATCCATTGACAAACTCAAAGCGGATATCAAGAACGACAACACCGAAGCCATGAAGGCGACGATGAAAGAGCTCGAAGAGCGTCTGATGAAGTTCGGCGAAGAGATTTACAAGTCTCAGGCCGCAAATCAGGCCGGTGCGCAGGGTGCTCCGAACGCCGGAGCCGCTGATGCTGGCGCCAAGAAAAATGACGACGGCGTAGTTGACGCTGAAATCGTCGACGACGACAAGTAAGACAATCCGCCGCCCGGCGGGAAACCTCCGGGCGGCGTTTTTCACGCAAACTGTAAAACTCAAAACACATACAAAAACAAAAAGAAGGAGTTTTTGAATGAGCACAGTTAAAATTCAGCCCCTCGGCGACAGAGTGCTTGTCCAGGCAATCGAAGTCCAGGAACAGGTCAAAGGCGGAATTCTGATCCCCGATTCCGCTAAGGAAAAACCGCAGGAAGCCAAAGTTGTGGCTCTCGGAACCGGCAAACTTGATGACAAGGGTAACAAGATCCCGTTCGACGTCAAGGTCGGCGACACCGTTCTCACCAGCAAGTACGGCGGCACCGAAGTCAAGTATGACGATGAGACCTACAAGATCGTCAGCTCCAGCGACATCCTCGCAGTCATCGGCTGATCCTGAACATTCAATAACACTATTTACAGGAGACTTTTATCATGGCAGCAAAACAGCTTTTGTTCAATGACGAAGCACGTCGTCAGCTTCTTTCCGGCGTCGAGCAGCTCAGCGCCGCAGTCAAGGCAACGCTCGGACCGAAAGGCCGCAACGTCGTTCTCGACAAGAAATTCGGCGCTCCGACCATCACCAAGGACGGTGTCAGCGTCGCAAAGGAAATCGAGCTCCAGAATCCCTACCAGAACATGGGCGCCCAGATGGTCCGCGAAGTCGCCAGCAAGACCAGCGATATCGCCGGTGACGGTACCACAACCGCTACCGTTCTCGCGGAAGCTATCTTCAAGCAGGGACTCAAGAACGTCACAGCCGGTGCAAATCCGATGTCCCTGAAACGCGGTATCGACCAGGCTGTTGCAGCAATCGTCGCTGAACTCGACAAAATCAAAAAGGACGTTTCCGAGACCGAGCAGGTCGCTCAGGTCGCCACCATCTCCGCGAACGGCGATGCCGAAATCGGCAAAATCATCGCTGACGCCATGGACAAGGTCGGCAAGGACGGCACCATCACGGTTGAAGAGGCCAAGACCATCGAAACGACCCTCGACGTTGTCGAAGGCATGCAGTTCGACAAGGGCTACCTCTCCCCGTACTTTGTTTCCAACGCGGAAGCCATGGAATGCCAGCTCGATGACGCTTACATCCTCATCTACGAAAAGAAAATCAGCAATCTCAACGACATGCTCCCGGTTCTCCAGGCTGTTGCCAAGACCCAGAAGCCGCTGCTGATCATCGCAGAAGATGTTGAAGGCGAAGCTCTCGCAACCCTCGTCATCAACAAGATGCGCGGCATCCTCAATGTCTGCGCTGTCAAGGCTCCGGGATTCGGCGACCGCAGAAAAGCCATGCTCCAGGATATTGCGATCCTCACGGGCGGAACCTACATCTCCGAAGATCTCGGCATCAAGCTCGACTCTGTCAAGCTCGAACAGCTCGGCCGCGCAAAACGCGTCACCGTTGACAAAGAGAACACCACTATCGTCGAAGGCGCCGGTGAAACCTCCGCGATCCTCGCACGCGTCAACCAGATCCGCAAGCAGATCGAAGAGACCACCAGCGACTACGATCGCGAGAAACTCCAGGAACGTCTGGCGAAACTCGCAGGCGGCGTTGCCGTTATCAACGTCGGTGCCGCGACCGAAGTCGAAATGAAGGAAAAGAAAGCCCGCGTCGAGGATGCTCTCCACGCAACCAGAGCTGCTGTCGACGAAGGTATCGTCCCGGGCGGCGGTGTCGCTCTGCTCCGCGCTTCCAGCGCTGCAAGAGCTCTCAACCTCACAGGCGACGAGGCTGTCGGTGTTGACATCATCCTCCGCGCAATTGAAGAGCCCCTCCGCACGCTCGCTTCCAACGGCGGCTACGAAGGCAGCGTCATCGTCAAGGAAGTCCTCGCGGGCAAAGACAATGACGGCTTCAACATCGCGACCGGCGAATATGTCGACATGCTCAAGGCCGGTATCATCGACCCGAAGAAGGTCACACGCTCCGCTCTCCAGAACGCGGCTTCCATCTCCGGACTTCTCCTCACCACCGAGTGCCTCATCACCGATGCACCGGAAGAGAAGAAGGCGCCCGCCATGCCGGAAGGCGGAATGGGCGGCATGGGAGGTATGGGCGGAATGGGCGGCATGATGTAATTCATCCCGCACAGGAAGTCGACCCTTTCGTGTAACACGCGCCATATCGGATCAGAAATGTTCCGGTATGGCGCTTTTTCATATCAAGGAGGAATGCAGATGGAAAAAGCGAAAGTCTATTTCACCAGCATGCGTGTCAAGGCGTTCGGCGACAATCTGCTCGCCAAGCTCCAGCGTCTCATGCGCAAGGCCGGAATCGAACGGATTGATTTCAAAGACCGGTTCGCCGCAATTAAAATCCACTTCGGTGAAGCGGGAAATCTCTCATTCGTCCGCCCGAACTTCGCCCGGGTCGTTGCGGAAGAAGTGAAAAAACTCGGAGGCCATCCGTTCCTGACCGACTGCAACACCCTTTACGTCGGTTCCCGCAAACATGCGCTGGAACATATCGAAACAGCCTACCGCAACGGTTTCACGCCCTACACGACCGGATGCCACATCATCATCGGCGACGGTCTCAAGGGAACCGATGATGTCGCGGTCCCCGTCCCGAACGGAGAATACGTCAAAGAGGCAAAAATCGGACGCGCCATCATGGACGCCGATATTTTCATCTCCCTGAATCATTTCAAGGGACACGAAATGACCGGGTTCGGCGGAGCCATCAAGAACATCGGCATGGGCTGCGGCTCCCGCGCCGGAAAAATGGAACAGCACTGCGACGGCAAACCGACCGTCAAGCAGGAACTCTGCGTCGGCTGTCACAACTGCGCGAAAATCTGCGCGCACGGCGCACCGACCTTCACGAACGGCAAAGCGTCAATCGACCATAACAAATGTGTCGGCTGCGGACGCTGCATCGGAGTCTGTCCGAAAGACGCCATTGAACCGTCATGGGGACAGGAACAGGGACTGCTCGACAAGAAGATGGCGGAATACGCGCTCGCGGTTGTCCACGGCCGTCCGCAGTTCCATATCAGTCTTGTGATGGATGTCTCCCCGTACTGTGACTGCCACCCGGAAAATGATGCTCCGATTGTCCCGAATATCGGAATGTTCGCTTCGTTCGACCCTGTTGCTCTGGATCAGGCGTGTGCGGATGCGGTGAACCGCCAGAAACCGCTTGCGGACAGCGTCCTTGCGGAACACGGCGATCATCACCACGACCACTTCAAGGATGTTTCTCCCGAAACAAACTGGGAGCTTCAGCTTGACCATGCAGTCAAAATCGGACTCGGAACGCGCGAATACGAACTTGTGACGATCTGATAAAATTCTGAGTGTTTAAAAAAGCGCCGCCGGAACTGGATCCAAATCCGTTCCGGCGGCGTTTATGTTTTTCGGAGAAGCGCTTATTTGCAGTTTCTGACAGCCCGCTTGAATCCCTCTGCGGAGCGCTCGATAATCTCTTTGCTTACGCAGAACGCAAGACGGATGTAACCGGGACAGCCGAAGCCGCGTCCGGGAACCGCGAGAATCCGCTCTTCAACCAGTTTTTCGATGAACTTGCTTTCATCCGCGAGCGGGGAACGCGGGAAGAAGTAGAACGCGCCGCGCGGCATGGTGTATTCAATTCCGGCATCGTCCAGAACCTTCGCCATGGCGGCACGGCGTTCACGGTAGATGTTCAGATCGACCTGCGAATCAATGCAGGATTTCAGAATCTGCTGTGCAACGGTCGGCGCATTCACATAACCGAGAATACGCGTCGTCAGAGTCACCGCACGGATCAGTTCTTCCGCGCAGGGCATCGCGGGGTTCACTGCGACATAGCCGATACGTTCTCCCGCAAGCGAGAGATTCTTGGAGTAGGAACCGATCACCACGCTGTTCGCATAGACGGAGAAGAGCGACGGGATTTCGACATTGTCGAAATTCAGGAAACGGTACGGCTCATCGGCAATCAGGCAGATTTCCGTGTTGTTTTTGCGTGCGGCTTCCGCGAGACGCGCACCGAAAACATCCAACTCGCGGCGTGAGTAAATCTGTCCCGTCGGGTTGTGCGGCGAGTTCAGAATCACGGCGCGGGTACGCGGTGTGACTGCGGCGATCAGAGCATCGACATCCAGTTCGAATGTGAAGTCTTTTGAGGGAACAGGAACCAGCTTGCCGCCGAAGTTGCCCGCATAAAAACCGTATTCCACAAAGTACGGAGAGGGACAGATCACCTCGCTGCCCGGCGTCAGAATCGCGCGGAACAACGCATTGAGTCCGCCCGCCGCACCGCAGGACATGATGACATGCGAACCGGAAATCGGAGTCTTCTGTTCTTCCGTAATCTTCTTCGCGACAATTTCGCGGACGTCTGCGAAACCGGCGTTCGGCATGTAGCCGAGCGAGAACGGCTGATCCGCCTTTTCCGCGATTCCGAAAAGCGCCTGTTTGACCGTCGCCGGCGGCGGAAGGTCGGGGTTGCCCAGACTGAAGTCGCAGACTGCATCGTTTCCGTATTTCTTTTTGAGTTCAATTCCCGCTTCAAACATCTTCCGGATCCAGGAAGAATTTGCCATGAAGCCGTTGACCTGTTCTGTAACAAGACTCATGAGATCATTCCTTCTTTGAAATTTTTCTTTTTAAAATACAGTATTTTATGCAATATTCAAGCATGTTTTTGAAAAACCTCCTTGCGTTTCTGCAAAAAAGGTTCTATATTACCGTATGATATTGTCTATAATTTTTTCAACAAAGGATTTTTCATGCGGACAGTAAACATTGCTGATGTGGAAATCGGAGCCGGAAAGCTCGCTGTTCTCGCCGGACCGTGCGTTGCGGAATCGCTTGAACTCTGCCTCGAAGTTGCCGGAAAGATGAAAGAAATCTGCCGTGAACTGGGGCTCGGATATATCTTCAAAGCTTCATTCGATAAGGCGAACCGCTCTTCCATAACCTCCTATCGCGGTCCAGGACTTGAAAAAGGACTTGAAATTCTGAAAACGGTGAAAGAACAGATCGGCGTTCCCGTCGTTACAGATATTCATGAACCGGAACAGGCCCGCAAAGCCGCGGAAGTCGTCGATCTCCTCCAGATTCCTGCGTTCCTCTGCCGTCAGACCGATCTGCTTGTTGCAGCGGCGCAGACGGGGCTTCCCGTCAACGTCAAAAAAGGACAGTTTCTCGCGCCCGAAGACATGGCGGGCGTCGTCAAAAAGCTGGAACAGGCGAACTGCTCCGGTATCATGCTCACCGAGCGCGGAACTACGTTCGGATACCACAATCTCACCGTTGATTTCCGCGGACTTCAGACCATGCGGGAATTCAATGTTCCTGTCGTTTTTGACGCCACGCATTCGGTTCAGCTTCCCGGCGGGCTCGGCACCAGCTCCGGCGGACAGCGTCAGTTTATCCCTGCTCTCAGCCGCGCCGCGGCGGCGGTTGGAATCGACGCCATTTTCATGGAAGTTCACCCGGATCCGGACAAAGCTCTCTCCGACGGCCCCAACTCCATCCGCCTCGATGATGTCAAGACTCTTCTAGCGAAAGTGAAGCAGATCCATGACATTGCATGACAAAGCTCTCCGCATCAAAGCCATCGTGCTTGACATCGATGGTGTCCTTACAGACGGGCGCATCGGTTACGGCTGCGGCTCCATGGAGGAAATCAAGTTCTTCCATGTGCGCGATGGGCATGGCGTTGTTCTCGCCCGCCGCGCAGGACTCAAAGTCGGCGTGCTCTCCGGACGCGCCTCTTTTGCAAACGAGCACCGGGCGAAAGAACTGAAGATGGACTTTTTCTATACTGGAATTCTGGACAAGAAAGCTGGCATTGAAAAACTGCTCGCCGACCAGAACCTTCTTCCGGAAGAGTGCATGTATATCGGCGATGACATTGTGGACGCCCAGCCCATGCGTCTCTGCGGGCTCGCGGTTGCCGTCGGCGACGCAGTTCCGGAGCTTGACCGGGTCGCGGATCTCCGCACCCGTCACAACGGCGGAAACGGCGCTGTCCGTGAAGCCGTCGAATTCTTACTGAAGGAGCAAGGCAGATGGGATTCTCTCATGGCTCGCTATTTCGATTTCTGATTCCCGCGCTTGTTTCCGTCACCTGCTCGCTTGCCGCGCAGAGCAATCTCGGAATGGCTGCGACCATGCAGAATTTCGCCCTGCCCGAATACAAAAAAGGCGGAACGGAACTTCTGGGCATCATCTACGGACGGAAAGCGCAGAACCTCGGAGCAATCGTCAATCTTGAGGAACCGGTTCTTGACATCGTCCGCAGAAACACCGACATTTTCAAAGTCAAACCTCTTCTCGGACAGCCGCTCTACCCTTTCGGCGCCGATTCAAAAACTGTTCAGGACTTCTGGAGCAAACACGGAACCTCGCAGGCCGTCGTTACAACTCCCGGAGCGGAATATGATAAAAATACACAGATCCTGCGCGGCGACGACGAGATTCTCTTTCTCTCCCCCGAACTGGATCTGCAGGGAAAAGGATTTGACGCCGATGTCAACAAGCGTCTCATCCATATCCGCAGTAATGTAAAAGTCATCATCCGTTCCCTGGCCGGAAAGAAGCCCGCGAACAAGAACACCACTCAATCCACGGAGAAAAAATGAAAAAATCCCTCCTTATCGCCGCCGTTCTGCTGCTCGCCGCACAGATTCCCGCATATTCCCAGATCTCGCTTTTCAGCGCGGCAAAGCGCGACAACAAAAAAAACAGCGACGCCCCCACGACCATCAATGCCGACGCCATGGACCTTGATATTGCCAACAACAAGGCAACCTTCCTCGGCAATGTCCTTGTCGACAACCCGGAGATGCTGATCACCTGCCGCAAAATGACAATCTTCCTCCAGGAAGCGGAAAAGAAAGAAAAGGCTCCGGAAAAAACAGCAAAGACGGATGAAGAAAATCCCATCGGCAGCAAAGAACTCTCCCGCATCGAATGCAGCGAAGATGTCGTCATCACACGCAAAGCGCCGCTCTCCAACGGTGAAGAACAGAAAGCTTTTGCCGGGAAAGCGGTCTATGACGTGAAGGAAAATTCCATTACGCTCCTGGAAAAACCGCTCGTCATCAAAGGCAAATCGCGCGTCCGCGGCGAAATCATCACTCTGCACCTGGAATCCGAACGCGTCGAAGTCGTCAACGCCACGATCCAGTCCACTGAAATCGGCAGCAAATAAAGGAACGGAATCATGGCGGAAGAACATGAACTTCTGATGGATGCCCACGGTCTGAAGAAGACTTACAAGGGCAGAACCGTTGTTTCAAATGTCAATATCAACGTCCGCAGCGGCGAAGTCGTCGGTCTGCTCGGTCCGAACGGCGCGGGCAAGACCACGAGCTTCTACATGATCATGGGGCTGATCCGTCCCGATGGCGGAACGATCCATTTCAAAGGCGTGGACATCTCCCAGGTTCCAATGTACATCCGCGCCCGGATGGGCATGGGATACCTCGCACAGGACCCCTCCATCTTCCGCAAACTTTCCGTGGAAGACAATATCATGGCGATTCTCGAAACGCTTGACATCTCCGGAAAAGAACGCAAACAGCGTCTCGCCGCCCTGCTCGATGAGCTCGCGCTGACGCATCTTGCCAAGCAGAAGGCCATGACTCTCTCCGGCGGAGAACGCCGCAGACTGGAAATCACCCGCGCGCTTGTCACCAATCCTTCGTTCATTCTGCTCGACGAGCCCTTCAGCGGCGTCGACCCGATCTCCGTGTATGAAGTTCAGCAGATCATCCGTCAGCTGAAAGAGAAAAACCTCGGCATTCTGATCACCGACCACAACGTCCGCGAAACTCTCGCATGCGTCGACCGCGCATATCTGATGTGCAAGGGCGAAATCCTCTGCGAGGGTGCCAGCGACTTCCTGATCAACGACCCGGAAGCGCGTCGCCTCTATCTCGGTCCGGCGTTTACTATGTAATCCCTCCAAAACAACAAATAACAACAGAAAGCAACAAAGGAAAATGATGAAAACATTCGCTGACCTTGTCAGCGCCTTCGACTCGTTTCTCTGGGGCATTCCGCTCCTGGTACTGCTCGTCGGAGGTCACCTCTTTCTCACCTTCCGCCTCAAATTCATCCAGCGGTACATTCCTCTGGCGATCCGTCTGAGTCTTCAGAAAGATCCGAATGCGGTCGGCGAGATCTCCCACTACGGCGCACTCTCCATTGCGCTGGCGGCAACCATCGGAACCGGAAACATCATCGGTGTGGCAACCGCGATCGTCCTCGGCGGTCCCGGCGCGGTGTTCTGGTGCTGGCTCTGCGGCATTTTCGGAATCGCAACAAAATACGGAGAAACTCTCCTCTCGGTTAAATACCGGTTTGTCGGCGAGGACGGTTTCATCCGCGGCGGTCCGATGTATGTCATGGAGCGCGCAATGCACTGCAAACCGCTTGCAATCTGTTTTGCCGTCTTCACTCTGATGGCCTGCACGGGTATCGGAAGCATGGTGCAGAGCAACGCCGTTTCCGGCTACTCTGCGGAAGTCTTCCACATTCCCCCGATGGCAACCGGAATCCTCGAAGCGATTCTGATCGCCGCAATCGTCTGGGGCGGACTCAAGTTCATCTCCCGAGTCTGCGGAACCCTGGTTCCGTTCATGGCGATTCTCTATGTGCTCGGCTGCTTCACAATCATTATTATCAACTATCAGACCCTCCTTCCCGCGCTCAAGCTGATTATCACCAGCGCATTCAGCCTGAAGGCTATCGGCGGCGGCTTCTTCGGAACCATGCTGATGATGGCCCTTCGCTACGGTGTGGCGCGCGGTCTCTTCTCCAACGAATCCGGTCTCGGTTCCGCTCCGATGATCGCGGCAAGCGCGAAGAGCGCGAACCCGGTGCGTCAGGCGCTGATCTCCTCCACCGGTACTTTCTGGGATACGGTCTGTGTCTGCGCTCTCACCGGCGTGGCGATTGTCTCGACGGTTCTTCACCACAACCCGGATGCTGATTTCACGAAATTCAAAGCAATTGAGCTGCCGCGTCTTGCCTTCAGCCAGATTCCCTATGTCGGTGAATATGTGCTCGGCATTGCGCTGGTGATCTTCGCATATACCACGATTATCGGCTGGTTCTGCTACGGCCGCCAGGCGGTGCACTACCTCGGCGGAAACAAACTCTTCCAAGTCTACCGTCCGGCGTACATCCTGCTCGTTTTCGGCGGTGCTGTACTGAACCTTGAGCTTGTCTGGAATATTTCCGATATAGCGAATGGTCTGATGGCGATTCCGAACATCATTTCGCTCTTCGCCCTCAGCAAGGTCATTTACGACGAAACGAAATACTATCTCTGGGAAGGACGTCTTGACGAAACCGACCCGGAATGCGCCAAAGTCAATGCGACCGGCGCAGCAGAAGAAGAGCTCTGAGCTTACTTCTGAATCACTTCGCGGAACGCGAGAGAGCGGATCAGCCACCGTCCGCTCTTCTTTACAAGTTCCGCATCCATCTCCCGCGGCTCCTCGACACTGCGTCCGGAGCCGCTTCCTTTAAACACGGCGGTGAAACTCATCCGCGCTTCCGCACCGTCCGGTTCCACAAAAACTTCCATATCATAAAAAGATATATCCATCCGGTCAAAATACTTACGGAGCATCGCCGTGTTGGAGGCGATATTGTCACGCGACATCCGACCTACGCCCTGCGGAATGTTTTCGAGCTTGAGCGCACAGAACTCATCAAAAAACTTTGATGCTGTCTTCGCCTTTTCCAGCGACACCAGCATACCTTCATTTCCGCTCTTGCGCACTGTCGCGGAAAGCTCTCCGAACGAGCGTTTGATCTTCGACTCTTCTTTTTCAGCAAAGAGAAAAAAACAGGCGGCAGCTCCAGCGGCAATGAGAAGGAGTACGGAAAGAATACACCATTTCTTTTTCATAAAAGAAGCGTTCCCTGAATTCTGGACTTGCGGATCTGTCCGAATTTATGTTGTTCGATCGGCATTCCGCGGTTGTCGCCGACCACATAGACATTCCCCGCGGCAACCTTGCGCGGCGGAAGATTCCATTTTCCTTCATTGAATTTCACATACGGCTCATCCAGCGCCTTCCCGTTGACATAAAGAATGCCGTGCCGGAACTCCACGGTGTCGCCCTCCCCCGCGATGATGCGTTTCAGCAGCATTACGCGGTCGCCCTCATAGCGGAGCGCAACGACATCCCCCGCCCGCGGATCGCGGAACCAGTAGACCGGCGTCCAGCAGAAATTGAACGAGCCCGAATGATAGTTCGGCTCCATGCTCCCGCCGTTCAGCCAGACAGGTTTGCAGATGAATTTGAAAAACACGAAACAGAACACAACTGTGCAAAGCAGACGCACCGCGAAAGCGCGAGTCAACTTCGGGAAAAAGAAGTTCGAAACAGCCGAATTTATGTTCATCGCAAAGACCTCCGTCTATTGCTTAGACCAGATTCTCCGGTCAAGGTTCAATTCCTCGACAATTTTCAGAAACATTTCCAGTTCATTCTTGCAGTGTTCCGCAACTGTAATATCAAAATTCTTCAGAGAGCTCAGCTCGAAAAAATCCTCTTTGGTTGAAATGGCGATAAACATGCACGAATCGACGAATGCAATCTGGAGCGGACAGGCAAAACGCTTGCGCAAGACCAACAGACGCTCCATCAGGAGCGGAGAAAGAATGTAACGCGCCTCCACGGGATCATCCGCATAGACGGCAAATTCCTTTTCGAATTCCACATTCTCCAGTTTGATCAGTTTCCCGGACTGGAAGACATTGCATTTCTGAAAGAATCCTCCAAGCAGTTTTCCGAAATATTTTTCCGCCACATCGGGAAGCACATAGGTCCGGTATTTGAAATCTTTATGAAAATCCGCAACGAAGAACACTCCATCAAAAATCGTATGCGTTGTCCGGGTCGTGTTTCCCTCATCGTCCGTCGATTCGGTCTCATACTCGGTTTTGAGCTCAGAGAACATCACCTCAACGCCTTTGTAAAAGCCGGAAACAAAATCTTCGCCGTCGTAATCATCCCACTCCTGGGCAAAAAGTCCCGAAAGGTCATAAAGTTTCGAAGGAACCATACGATCCGGATGAAATTCCAGCGAAGGATCAAAAAATTTTATAATCTGCGGAACAACAATCTCTTTGAACGCCCGTTTTTCCTTTCCGCCGCCGAAATAGCAGAACAGACAGATGATCCAGGCAACCACGCACCCGCCCAGTCCAAGCAGAACCAGCAGGGAAAAATCTTCAGGAGCCGCAAAAAGCAGAACTCCAAGAATCAGAAAAATTATCAGAATGACAAACGCCGCCCGCTTAGATGTGCGGGCGTGTTGAGCGCGGATGCGCCGGATTTCGTCAAGAGATCCGGCGAGTTCCGCTTCGTAAAATTTCCGGAACGCTTCATCCGCCATAATCAGCTCCTTCAGTTAAAGAGCTGACCGACATTCGGGTTTGCACGCTCCGCTTCCGGAATCGAAAAGAGCTCTTTCTTCGTGAAGCCCATCATTCCGGCAAAAACACAGGCGGGGAAAACCTGAATCGAGTTATTGAACTCCGTCACAGCCGCATTGTAGGTGCGGCGCGCGGCGGAAAGCTGCTCCTCGACTTCGTTCAGAGAACGCATCAGCATCTGAACGTTGTCCGAAGCCTTGAGACCGGGATAACTTTCCATCTGCACCATGAAGCCGCGCATTGCGCCGGTAATTTTGTTGTCAAGCTGAATCTTTTCTTCCGGAGTCAGATCCGGCTTCATCGCCTGCGAACGCAATGCGGTGATGTTTGTAAGCGTTTCCGATTCATGCTTCATGTATGCCTTTGCAGAGGCAACAAGGTTCGGGATCAAGTCGCAGCGTTTTTTCAGCTGTGCATCAATCGCGGCGAACGCATTGTCAACCGCATTGCGTTTCATAACCAGCGAGTTGAACATCACGATCAGAAGGATGATGACAACTCCGAGAACAATACCGCCAATCAGCATTTTTCTTTCCTTTCAGTTACAGAACTTTGGAAAGGAAGTCCTTCAGGCGTTCATCCTTCGGATGATTGAAGAACTCCTCCGCATTGTTTTCTTCGATGATGCGTCCGCGGTCCATGAAAATTACACGAGACGCAATCTCTTTTGCGAACCCGATTTCGTGCGTGACGACAATCATCGTCATTCCATCCTGCGCGAGATCGCGCATCAGGGAAAGCACTTCGCCGACCATTTCCGGGTCAAGCGCGGAAGTCGGCTCATCGAACAGGATCACATCCGGATTCATCACCAGCGCGCGCACAATCGCGATACGCTGCTTCTGTCCGCCGGAGAGCTGCTGCGGGTAAGCGAGACGCTTGTCGTAGAGCCCGATTCGCTTCAGAAGTTCGTCGGCTTTCGCCTCCGCTTCCGCTTTTGTCATGCGCCCGGTTTTGACCGGTGCAAGCGTGATGTTCTGAAGAATCGTCAGGTGCGGGAAAAGGTTGAAGTGCTGGAAAACCATTCCGACATTGCAGCAGTGCTTGTTGACCTTGACGCCGCGCTTGTTGATCTGTTTTCCCTCGAAGAAAATCTCTCCGGAGGTGGGAATTTCCAGCAGATTGAGCGAACGGAGAAGCGTGCTCTTGCCGGACCCCGATGGGCCGAGAATGAACACGATGTCGCCCTTGTTCACATCCAGCGAGACGTTGTCGACCGCACGGACGGCGGGGTACTGTTTCACCAGATTGGTGATATGGAAGAGTGGCGTATCACTCATTTTTCTTCAATCTCCTTTCCAGAATTCCGAGCAGCCAGGTGAGGAACATCACACAGGCAAGATAGATCAGCGCAACAGCCATCAGAGGCATGAACGCATCGTAGGTCTGTCCGCGGATGATATCGCCGCCCTTTGTGAGATCCTGAAGCGCGATGTAACCGGAAACCGAGGTTTCCTTGATCAGCACGATGAACTCGTTGCCGAGCGCCGGAAGCACGTTTTTGAATACCTGCGGCAGAATCACATAAACCATCGTCTGGAAGTAGGTCAGTCCGAGGGAGTGTCCGGCCTCGAACTGGCCTTTGTCGATGGACATGATGCCGCCGCGGATGATCTCCGCGACGTATGCGCCGGAGTTCACGCCGAATGCGATGATCGCCACAAGAACCTTGTTGTCGCACGACTTCAGAATCACAAAGTAGATGATGAGAAGCTGAACGACCGCAGGGGTTCCGCGGATCACGGTCAGATAGACTTTGCAGAGGAAGTTGAGGAACTTCAGACGGTTCGTCCGGTCGTGGGTCGCCCGGATCACGGCGACCGTGAACCCGAGAAGCAGTCCCAGCAGAACCGCGAAGAACGAAATCTCAAGCGTCTTGATGAAACCGCCGCTCAGATACTCCCAGCGGTTGTCCTGAATGAAATTCAGTTGAAACGCTTCCGCAAAGTTCGTCCAGAGCGACTGAAGTCCGGCTGTTATGGAATTCATGAAACCGCCGCTCCCGGTCTTACTTTTTCAGCTGACGCGCAAGCGCTTCGTTCTTGTCGATGCTCTTCTGGAGGGCACCGGATTTCTTCATTTCCGCGATCACTTCGTTGAAAGCCTTGCAGAGTTCAACGTTCTTCTTGTTGAACGCAACCGCATATTCCTCGGTGGTCAGCGGCTTGTCGAGGACGATCACAGAGCCTTTGCTCATTGCGGCAAGAGCCTTCGCCGGACCCGCATCAAGGACAACAGCGTCGAGTTTGCCAGCCTTCATCGCCTCAACAGCAAGTCCGCCGTTCGGGAACTCTGCGACAAGCGGAGAATTCTTTTCGGTGATGATGTGTTCGCGGATGTAGGCAAGGCCTGTTGTTCCGGCCTGAGCTCCGAGGCGTTTGCCTTTCAGGTCGTCAACGCCCTTGATCTTCGAATCTTTCAGAACCATGATGAGCTGGGCGGCGGAGACATAGGGATCGGAGAAGAGAACGTTTTTCTTGCGATCCTCGGTGATGGTGATGCCGGACGCCGCAACATCCGCTTTGCCGGTGATCACATGGGTGATGACGGAGTCGAACGCCGTGTCCTGAATGTCGAGTTTCTTGCCGAGCTTGTCCGCGACAGCCTGGCAGATGTCGATGTCAACACCGACGATCTGGCCGGCGGAACGGAATTCATACGGAGGGAACGTCGCCTCGGTCGCGAGAACGAGAGTGTTGTTGTCCGCACTTTCACCGCATCCGGTAAAGAGGGCGAGAGCGCCTGCAACAGCGGCGGCGCCTGCAAAAATGGATTTGAAGTTCATGGTTTGTTTTCCTTTATGTTGGTTTGTTGTTTTTACCATGTATCGTATTCATCTTCGGGTTCTTCATCCAGAAGCTCGAAGATTTTTTCGTAAGCCTTGATTTTCGTCTCGTCGCTCGCTTCGTAATTGAAGTTCTCCGGAACGTCGCGATCCACGATTTCCGGCGGCAGATCCTGGAGAAAAACCGAGGGAAACTGACGTTCGAATTCGCGGTATTTGAAGCGTTCGCCCGCGTAAGTGATGAAAAGACGTTCCCGCGCACGCGTAATCGCGACATAAAACAGACGGCGCTCCTCGTCGAGACTGTTCTCCTTAAGTGCGCGCTCATGCGGGAAAAGATTGTGTTCCATGCCGACGATGAACACGCAGGGCCATTCCAGCCCCTTCGATGCATGGACTGTGGACATGACGGGGGCGTCCGTCTCCTCTTCCTCTTCTGTCCGGTCGTTTTCATCCATCAGCGAATAGTTTTCGATGAAGTCCAGCAAAGTCGCTCGGCGCTGATGCTCCGCCTGGAAGGAGTATTCGAACTGACCGATGTAGTTAATGAACTCCATGACGTTTTCCAGACGCTTCTCCGCTTCCGCGCGGTCTTTGTAAATCCGCTGAAGTCCATGCAGATAACCGACCTCGTCAAGGTATTCCTTCACACATCCGGCGAGAGAACCGGCCGTTTCAAAATTATGCTGGAATGCTGACATCGCTTCCGCCAGATTTTTCGCTCCCGCAGCGGCCGGCTTGGAAACGGAAGTCAGATACGACGGATCCGCAAGGACTTCGCACAGCGACATGGTCGGGGCGACTTTCTGAAGATCGCGCAGGCGGATCACCGCCTTGTCGCCGATTCCGCGCGGTGGAATGCCGATGATCCGCAGCAGACTCTGGTCGTCCCGGTGATTCACCAGAAGTTTCAGATATGCCGCGGCGTCTTTCACCTCTTTCCGCTGGAAGAACTCCTGCCCGCCGACGATGTGCGGACGGATTCCATACTTGCGGAACTGCTGTTCAAAGGTGCGCGAAAGGTGGTTTGAACGGTAAAGAATCGCACAGTCGCGATAATTGTAGTCGCCGCGCGCCACGAGGTTCCGGATGGTGTTGACAACGAACAGCGCCTCTGCCTCCCCGTCTTTTGCCCGGACGACGCGGATGTTTTCCCCGTCGCCTTTTGCAGACCAGAGGTTCTTTTCGTAGCGGCTGTCGTTTTTCGCGATAACGGCGTTTGCGGCGTCGAGAATTTTATTTGTGGAGCGGTAGTTCTGCTCCAGTTTGATTTTCTTCGCTCCCGGAAAGAGCTTCGGAAAATCGAGAATGTTGGAAACATCCGCTCCGCGCCACGCATAAATGCTCTGGTCATCGTCACCGACGACGCAGATGTTCATGCGGTCGCCCGCAAGAAGCTGAAGAATGCGGAACTGCGCGGCATTGGTATCCTGATACTCATCCACGAGCAGATAGCGGTAGACATCGCGGTAGTGATCGAGTGTATCCGGATGGTTTTCAAAGATGCGGAGCGTCAGCAGAAGCATGTCGTCGAAATCAACGACGTTCTGGAGTTCGAGCAGTTTCTGATAACGCTCGTAAATCTCCGCAAGCGGAATATCGGAAGGGCGGTTGAGCTTGGCATCCTGAAACGCCTCTTCCGGATCGAGCATCCGGTTTTTTGCATGGGAGATGAACATTGCGGCCGCGTCAGTAGGCGCGTCGTCCTTCGAATAGCCGAGTTCGGCAGCGGCCTGGCGCAGAATGCTCTTCTGGTCGCTGTCGTCGGCAATGCTGAAGTTGGAATTGAAGTTTCCGGCAAGGTGAATGTCGCGCCGGAGCACACGGGAACAGAACGAATGAAAGGTTCCGAGTGTGACTTTGCGGGCGGCGGCAACAGGAACAATCTTGTTCAGACGTTCCCTCATTTCGCGCGCCGCCTTGTTGGTGAAGGTCACGCCGAGAATAGACGACGGGGCAACACCGCTTTCAATCATGTAAGCGATGCGGCTAGTGATGACACTTGTTTTTCCCGTTCCGGCTCCGGCAAGCACGAGAAGCGGACCGTCAATCGTGGTCGCTGCCTCGCGCTGGGGAGGATTCAGTCTGTCCAGCGGCGATCCCATTCTGTATTACGCGTCCTTGACTGCGAGATGATATCCTTCACCCGTCCAGACCGCAGCGGCGGAGCAGACAGGATTTTCGAAGTCGGCAAACACGCCCTGGCCGATCACATAGTTGCAGGCGCAGTCGCCGCACATGGCGTCAAATTCGCCGTCGAACTGATCCATCGAGGGAGCGTTTTTGCCGTAAGTGGAAAGGTAGAAGAGCTTTCCGGGAACGAGATCAAACACCTGGACGAGAACGGCGTCCTTGCGGACGATGCCGAGTGCGCCCTGATTCGTTTCCGCATTGACGGCGGCGGCGATACGCGGGGTATCGAGCGTGTCATGCTCATAGTCCATAGCAAGAAGAGAAAGCGTGAAAGCATCGCGCAGGTTCATGCCGGCCATGATCTTCTCGATAATCGGATCCGTATGGGAGCCGTTGGTTGCAACGGCGGTCTTTCCGCTCAGACGGACGCAGTTGTAGGCGATGTAGGGGTTCTTGGAAAGATCCGACTCAAAGCCCTTGCGCGGAATGATGGAAATCGTCTCGCCGACCAGGTTCGCGGTACGGTTCGGGAACGAACGGGAAGAGACGCGGTAAGCCGCGACCGGATTGCCTTTCGCGGTCATGCCGGCCGCGACGATTCTGCCGAGATACATAATAGCCTCCTTGAAATTAAAAAAATATTAGAACGACAATATAAAGCAGATTTTAAAATTTTCAATCTCTTTCTCTTGAATAAATCGCATTTAAATGATATAATACGGGATACTGCAATAAAAATTGAGGAGCAGACAAACATCATGGCTATTTTCAACGGATTTCACGGAATGATGCCCCCGCAGGATAAAGTCGCGCAGGTCGCGGCGGTTCCTTACGACGTCGTAAACAGCGAAGAGGCGGCGGAGCTCGCCAAAGGCAACCCCCTCTCCTTCCTCCGCGTGTCGCGTCCCGAAATCGAAATGGAACCCGGCATCGACCTCCACAGCGATCCGGTTTACGCGAAGGCCGTCGCAAACTTCAAACGTCTCATCGCAGAAGCCCCGCTCACGGAAGACCCCGTTGCAAACCTGTATGTCTACTCCCTTAAAATGAACGGACGCACCCAGATCGGCATCGCCGGAGCGGCTTCCGTTGAAGACTACAATACAAATGTCATCAAGAAACACGAAAAAACACGCAAGGACAAAGAGGACGACCGCGCGCGTCATGTGATGGAGCTCCGCTCCCATACGGGACCTGTGTTCCTCACCTACCGCGACAACAAGGACGTCGACGCCATCGTTGCGGAAATCACCGCCGAAACGCCGTACTACTCCTTCGTCGCCCCCGACGGCATTGAGCACAAGCTCTGGAAAGCCGGAGCCGAACGCACGGAGAAACTCTCCAAAATCTTCAAGGATGAGGTTCCCTGCTTCTACATTGCCGACGGACACCACCGCGCAGCTTCCGCATCCCGCTCGGGCGTGACCTGCAAAGCGGCAAATCCGCACCACACTGGCAAAGAGGACTACAATTTCTTCCTTGCCGTTGCATTCCCCGCCGATCAGCTCCGCATCCTCGCATACAACCGCGTGGTGAAAGACCTGAACGGACTTGACAAAGCCGCGTTCCTCGCAAAGGTCGGCGAAAAGTTCAATGTTGAAAAAACATCCGCCCAGGAACCGTCAAAGAGCGAAGAAGTCTGCATGTATCTCGACAAGGAATGGTACAAGCTCACTCCGAAATTCGATACATCCAAGCTCGGCGTCATCGAAAAGCTCGACGTCAGCATTCTTCAGGACAATCTTCTCGCTCCGATCCTCGGCATTGACGATCCGCGAACCAGCAAGCGCATCGACTTCGTCGGCGGAATCCGCGGAACAAAAGAACTCGTCAAGCTCGTAGACTCCGGCAAAGCCGCCGTTGCCTTCTCCATGTACCCGACCACGCTTGATCAGCTCATGGATATTGCGGACGCCGGCGCAATCATGCCGCCGAAGTCCACCTGGTTCGAACCGAAACTTCGCGACGGTCTCGTCGTTCACAACTTCTAAGAGGAGAACCTCGATGAAAGCATCTCTGTTGTTTTCAATTTTGACTGCGGGGGTGCTTTTTTTCACCTCCTCCTGCAAAGAAAAACCCGCTCCTGCACCCGTCCTCCCCGGCGTTGTCGCCGTTCCGGCGGCGGAAGCAGACTATGCGGAATACATGCCCTCCATCAGCAACATCATGGCGTTCGACTCCGTCGACCTTGTCGCCCGTGTGGAGGGCTTTTTGCTGAAACGCAACTTTAAAGACGGCGAGCTGGTCAAAAAAGGACAGCTTCTCTTTCAGATTGAACCGGAGAAGTATGAAGCCGCCGTTGCCGCCGCGGAAGCGGATCTGCTGAAAGCCCGTGCGGATCAGAAAAACTCTACCAGCGATTACGAACGCCAGAAAACCCTGCTTGCCAAAGACGCCGTGTCCCGCCGTAAATACGACGAAGCGGAATCCCAGAAAATGCAGAGCGACGCCGCCGTTCTCGCCGCGGAAGCGAAACTCAAACAGGCGAAACTCGATCTCGGCTATACGAAAATCACCGCGCCTTTTGATGGACGCATGAGCTTCAACCGTTACAGCGAAGGCAACCTCGTCTCCCCCGCCAGCGGAACGCTTGCGACCCTTCACCGCTCCGGTCCGGTCAAGGTTGATTTTCAATTGAACGAACTCGACCTTCTCCGTCTCATGAAGTCGGAACCGGTCAAGAACAAAAAATTCTCCTCTGTTCCCGTGGAGCTCCGTTTCCAGAACGGAGAAAAGTATCCGCTCACAGGCCGTCTTGATTCCTTTGATAATCAGGTCAGCCAGGCGACGGGAACCTTTAAAATCCGTGCAGTTTTCGACAATCCCCGCGAACGCCTGATTCCGGGCATGTATGTCAAGATCCGCATCCGCTCCGGTGAAGCGAAAACGACCGCCGCAGTTCCGCGCGCGGCAATGCAGACCGGCATGAGCGGCGACTACGTCTATGTCGTCGGCAAGGAGAACACCGTTGAACGCCGCAACATCAAAGCGGCGGAGCTCGATGGAACGATCTACATATCCGAGGGAGTGAAACCCGGAGAACTTGTGATTGTTGAAGGAATCTCCAAGACGCGTCCCGGCGGAAAAGTTGCCCCGCAGCTCCAGAAGACCGCGGAGACGGTAAAATGATCAGCCGTTTTTTCATTGATCATCCGCGCTTTGCGCTCGTCATAGCAATTCTTTTTCTGCTGACCGGCGCGATTGCGATCAAAACTCTGCCCGTCGCCCAGTATCCGAACATCTCGCCGCCGCAGATTCAGATTACCGCAACTTATCCCGGTGCGGATGCGGCAACCGTGCGCGACACCGTCATTCAGCCGATCGAAGCGCAGGTCAACGGCGTCAAGCGGATGCTTTATATGAGCTCGACGGCAACCGACAACGGGGCGGCCGTCATCAACGTCACCTTCGATATCGGAACTGACGGCGATTCCAACACCGTCAATGTTCAGAACCGCGTGAACTGGGCGAACGCCTCTCTTCCCGCCGAAGTGCAGCAGCAGGGTGTGATTGTAAAAGAAAAATCCGCAAACATGCTGCTGATCATCTCCCTCACCTCACCGAAGGGAACGCATGATGAACTCTATCTCAGCAACTTCATGTCGCTGTACATCAAAGATGAAATCGCCCGTATTCCCGGAGTCGGCGACGTTTCGCAGTTCGGCGAGCACAAGTATTCCATGCGCGTCTGGCTCGATCCTGACCGGCTCGCTTCACTCAAACTGACCGTCGACGATGTGGCGAACGCCATCAAAGCGCAGAACGTCCAGGTCTCCGCCGGATCCGTCGGCGACGCTCCGATGAAAGGACGCGTTCCGATCCGTCTTTCCATCAGCACACAGGGACGTCTTGCCACGCCGGCGGAATTCGGCGAAATCGTCATCCGTGCGGAGAAGGACGGCTCGCAGATCAAAATCAAAAACGTTGCCGAAGTGGAACTCGGTGCGGAGAACTATGCAAGTTCCGCACAGGTCAACGGCAAACCCGGCGCCATGCTTGCAGTCTACCAGCTCAACGATGCGAACGGACTCGCCATTGCGGAAGCGTGCAAAGCCAAACTCGCCCAGCTCAAGCAGACCGTCTTCCCGGATGATCTGGAGTACGGCATTCAGTATGACACAACCGAGTTCATCGAAGCATCCATCGACGAAGTTGTGGAAACGCTGATTATCGCGGTTCTGCTCGTTGTGCTCGTCACCTATATCTTCCTTCAGGACTGGCGCTCGACCCTCGTTCCGACCATTGCGATTCCGGTCTCTCTCGTCGGAACTTTCGCCGCGATGTCCGTTCTCGGTTATTCCATCAACCTCATCACCCTCTTCGGTCTGATTCTCGCAATCGGTATCGTGGTGGACGATGCAATTGTGGTGATTGAGAACGTAAACCGTCTGATGGAGGAAGAGGGACTCTCCCCGCGCGACGCCGCAATCAAATCCATGCAGCAGGTGACCTCGCCGATTATCGCGACCACCTCCGTTCTGCTTGCAATGTTCATCCCGATCTGCTTCATGAGCGGAATTACAGGCGTGATGTACCGCCAGTTCGGAATTACAATCTCCATCAGTGTATTCATCTCCATGATCAATGCGCTGACGCTGAGTCCCGCACTGAGCGCGCTCCTGCTGAAGCCGATGAACGGGACGCGCAAAAAATTCATTCTCTTCCGCTGGTTTGACGCTGCATTTGACAAGCTCACCTCAGGCTATCTTGCAATCGTCCGCTCCCTGCTCCGCAAAGCAATTCTGATCGGCGGACTCTATCTTCTCTTCACCTGTTCGCTCGGCTGGTTCTACGGGCTCGTGCCAACCGGATTCGTGCCGGATGAAGACCAGGGCGCGTTCTTCGTCAACATTCAGCTGCCGGACGGCGCCTCGCTTGACCGCACGATTGATGCGGGTGAAAAAGTGCGCAAGCTCCTTGCGGAAGAAAAAGAGGTGCGCGACATTTTCTCCATTGCGGGGTACAATATCATCACCGGAGTTCAGGCTTCGAACTGCGGCTTCGCAGTCGTCATGCTGAAACCCTGGGCGGAGCGTCAGGGCAAGGGTGAAGACCAGTTCTCCGTTCTGCGCAGAGCATATGCGAAACTCGCGCGGATTCCGGACGGCTCGATTCTTCCGTTTGCGCTTCCTCCGGTTCCGGGCGTCGGTACGACGGGCGGATTCTCGTTTGTCCTTCAGGACCGCACGGGAACCGATGCGCAGAAACTGCAGTCCGTCCTGAATTCGCTGATTGCGGAAGCGAACAAGAGTCCGAAACTGACGGGTGTCTTCACGACTTTCCGCGCAAATCTGCCGCAGCTCTATCTGGATATCGACCGTGAAAAAGTTCTGAAACTGGGAGTTCCGCTCACCGAAGTGAACTCCGCTCTGCAGGGGCTCTTCGGTTATCGGTATCTGAACGACTTCAACCTTTACGGCAAGAACTTCAAGGTTGAAATCCAGGGCAAGCCGGAAGCGCGGCGCGACGCCTCGAACATTCCGACCGTCCATGTCCGCTCGAATTCCGGCGAGATGGTTCCGCTCGGAACGTTCACACAGGTGCGTACGCGCTTTGTTCCGCAGTATCTTTCCCGCTACAACATGTATTCTTCCGCCTCCGTAACCGGTTCTCCCGCTCCGGGAGTCAGCACCGGCGAGGCCATGGCGGAGATGGAGGCAATCGCCGCCCGTGTTCTCCCGACCGGCATGACGTATGAATGGACCGACATGTCTTATCAGGAACGCCTTTCCGCCGGGCAGACCGGAATCATTTTCGGGCTTGCTCTGCTGTTCATCTATCTCTTCCTGGTTTCACAGTACGAGAGCTGGATGATTCCGCTGTCGGTGCTGCTTTCGGTTCCGGTTGCACTTGCGGGAGCTCTCTTCTCCCTGCTCCTGCTCTCCATCACCAACAATATCTATACGCAGGTCGGTTTCGTTCTGCTGTTCGGCATTGCCTGCAAAACCGCAATTCTGATTGTGGAATTCGCGAAGGAGAAACACGAAGAGGGAATGACGGTTCTCGACGCCGCCGCCCACGCGGCGAAACTCCGTTTCCGCGCAGTTCTCATGACGGCGGTTTCGTTCATTCTCGGCACGTGGCCGCTCGTGGTCGCCTCCGGAGCGGGCGCTGTAAGCCGCCGCTCGCTCGGAACCGCGGTGTTTGGAGGAATGCTCGTCTCGGTTGTCGTCGGAACCCTGCTGATCCCCGTCTTCTATGCGGTCGTTCAGCTGATGATAAACAAAGTCGCCAAAAGGAAAATTTAAAATGGATCCAGTCTGGAAAACAATGTACAACGCCGCCCGCTCAGTTCAGAACGACCGGCGGATTTCCAGATTCGTGGAAGCCGGCTGCGTCAGCGCGGCGATTCTGGCAGGCTCCGGTAAAATTTATACCGGAGTCTGCGTGGATACCTGTTCCAGCCTCGGAATCTGCGCGGAACGCAATGCCATTTTCAATATGATCACCAACGGGGAATCGGAAATCCGGAAGGTCCTCGCACTCATGCCCGACGGCAAAACCGGAGCCCCCTGCGGAGCCTGCCGCGAACTCATGGTTCAGATGATGCCCGATGCCTGTCAGCAGGTTGAAATCATGCTGGATTACGAAAAAGAGCGCATCATCACTCTCGCGCAGCTCACTCCGGAATGGTGGATCTGAAACTCAGCAGTTCACTTTTGATTTGATGAACAGCACCTGCACGGGCTTCGCGGAATCATTCCGCATTTTGTGCTTGCGGGAAGGCAGAATGCGGACCGTGTCGCCCTGATGCAGGAGAAACTCCTCGTCCTCGAACACAATGGAGGCGTCGCCTTCGACCAGATAGGCGATTTCCTCTTCAAAATGCTGGGAAAAGCCCTCGTTCGTTTCACTGTGCGGATTCAGAGACATCAGCAGCAGACTGACGTTTGATTTCAGCGGCCCCGGTGTGAGGTTGTAGTAGACCGAGTTTTTCTCATTCGGATTGTGAATATGCTCGCGTCCGGAAGCCCGGCAGATCAGCGATGCATTGTCGATCTCCTCAAAGAAGAGTGACGACATGGATGTCTCCAGCGTCCGGCAGATCTGCCGCAGCACGCTCAGCGTCGGATTGCCGATTCCGCGCTCCAGCTGGCTCACCAGCGCCGTGCTGATTCCGCTCATTTCCGAAAAATCCTTGATGGTCAGCCCCTTTTCCTTGCGGAACTGATTAATCTTTTTACCGATCTGATTCTCTGTCATAGCCTCGCCTCCGGTTCATTTCCGGTAATATAGCACACTTTTTCATTTATTATAATTAATTTTATAAAAAATATTGAATTTTTCTCTTTTTGTGCTATAATAAACGATGAAAACCATAGAACCTAAAAAGGAGCAAACAATGGGCAAAACTGTTGCACAGAAGATTTTCGATGCACACCGCATCGACACCCCGACCGAGGGAGTCAATGTCCTGAGTCTCGACCGCGTGTTCTGCCACGAGATCACAACCCCGATTGCAATCAACGACCTCGTCGCCCGCGGCAAAGACCGCGTGTTCGACAAGACGAAAATCAAAGCAGTCATCGACCACGTCACCCCCGCCAAGGATTCCAAAACCGCCGAACAGGGCAAAACCATGCGCGACTGGGCGCGCAGACAGGACATCAAAGATTTCTTTGACATCGGACACAACGGCGTATGCCACGCGATCTTCCCGGAAAAAGGATTCGTCCGCCCCGGTTTCACCGTCATCATGGGCGACTCCCATACCTGCACGCACGGCGCGTTCGGAGCATTCGCCGCCGGCGTCGGAACCACCGACCTTGAAGTCGGCATCCTGAAAGGCGTCTGCACCATGCGCACGCCCGAAACCATCAAGGTCAACGTCACCGGAGCCCTTCCCGAAGGCGTCTACGCGAAAGACCTGATCCTCACCATCATCAAGGAACTCACCGTCAACGGCGCAACCGACAAGGTCATCGAATTTGCAGGTCCGGTCATCGACTCCATGAGCATGGAATCCCGCATGACGCTCTGCAATATGGCGATCGAAGCCGGCGGAACCTGCGGCATCTGCTATCCCGATCAGGTTACGGTTGATTACCTCTGGGATTTCATCAAGGACGAGTTCGCTTCCAAAGAAGCGGCTCTCGCCGAATACTCCAAGTGGCGTCCGGACGCCGATGCGGTTTATGCGAAAGTTCTGGAAATCGACGCGACGAAGCTTGAGCCGGTTGTCACGGTCAACTACAAACCCGACCAGGTCCGCACCGTCCGCGAAATGACCGGAACGAAGATCGACCAGGTCTATATCGGCTCCTGCACCAACGGCCGAATTGAAGACCTGCGCATCGCGGCGTCCGTGCTGAAAGGCAAAACCATCAGCCCGAATCTCCGCGCAATCGTCTCCCCCGCGACCCCGAAAATCTACCGTCAGGCGCTCGCGGAAGGGCTGATCCAGATCTTCATGGACGCCGGCTTCTGCGTCACCAACCCGACCTGCGGCGCGTGCCTCGGCATGAGCAACGGCGTTCTGGCGAAGGGCGAAAGCTGCGCCTCCACCACGAACCGCAACTTCAACGGACGCATGGGCAAAGGCGGCATGGTTCACCTGATGAGCCCCGCGACCGCCGCCGCGACCGCCATCGCCGGTGTCATCACCAACTCTCCGCTCTACAAGGGCTGAAAAAAGGAATCTGACAAAATGAAAAACTTCAGCGGAAAAATTCTGTTTCTCGACCGTTCCGACATCAATACCGATGAGATCATCCCCGCGAAATATCTGACGGAGCTGACCAAAGAGGCTCTCAAGCCGTACTGCCTTGAGGATCTCAACATCCCCGGCTTCGACCCGAAGAAGGACATTGCCGGCAAGAGCGTTGTCATCACGCGCGCCAACTTCGGCTGCGGTTCCTCCCGCGAACACGCTCCCTGGGTGCTGGAATACAACAACATCAATCTCGTCATTGCGGAAAACTTCGCCCGCATCTTCCGTCAGAATATGTTCAACTGCGGACTGATGGCGATCTCCCTGCCGAAAGCGGATATCGACGATATTTTCGCGACCTTCGCCGCCACGGAAGCCACCTGCGAAACCGATACGGACAAGAAAACCTTCACCATCTCCAACGGCAAGACCACCAAAGTCTATCCGTTCACAGTCGGTGATTTCGACTTCGAGCTCGTCAAGGCCGGCGGCTGGGTCAATTACGCGGACAGCAAGTACTGATCCGTTTTGAAAACGCAGCGGAAACGCGGTGCATCTGCCGCGCTTCCGCTGTTTTATTTTCCAGCGCTCTGACATTTTTTAGAAATTTGCCGGACAATCCGTCTTGTATCACAGCGGATTCGGAAGTATATTACCGGATAAAATCAACAAAGAGGATTTCAAAATGTTCAGACTGGAAAGCGACAGCATGGGAACCGTTGAGGTTCCGGCAGACAAGTACTGGGGAGCGCAGACTCAGCGTTCTCTCCTCCATTTCAATATCGGAAACGATCTCATTCCGCTCGAAGTCATCCGCGGACTCGTTCTCGTTAAAAAAGCTTCGGCGGAAACCAATTTTGAACTTGGACTCCTCTCCAAAGAGCTCTGCGCCGCAATTCTCGGCGCATGCGATGAAATCCTCAACGGCGATTATGACGCTCAATTTCCCCTCAAAGTCTGGATGACCGGAAGCGGAACCCAGAGCAATATGAACGTCAACGAGGTGATCTCCAACCGTGCAAACGAACTGCTCGGCGGCGAAAAAGGCACAAAAAAGCCCGTTCATCCGAACGACCACGTCAATATGTCGCAGTCCTCGAACGACACCTTCCCTGCTGCGATGCACATTGCCGCGGCGGAAATGATCGTCCGCAAGCTTCTGCCCGCACTCAAAACTTTCCTTGAAGAACTCAAAGTCAAGCGCGATGAATTCATGCCGATCGTAAAAATCGGACGCACCCACCTTCAGGACGCTGTTCCGCTGACCCTCGGACAGGAGTTCTCCGGATACGTTGCCCAGATCGAATTCGCCATCAAGCGCATCGAAGCGGCACTCCCCGAACTCTATGAACTCGCGCTCGGCGGAACAGCCGTCGGAACCGGACTCAACGCTCCGAAAGGGTTTGCGGAAAAATCGGCGGAGAAAATCGCCGCCCAGACCGGGCTTCCCTTTGTGACAGCGCCAAACAAATTCGCCGTTCTCGCCGCTCATGACGCGATTGTCGCAGCCTCCTCCGCGGTTAAAACATGCGCCTGCGCAATGATGAAAATCGCAAACGACATCCGCTGGCTCGCATGCGGCCCCCGCTGCGGATTCGGCGAACTCATTCTGCCCGAAAACGAACCGGGTTCCTCCATCATGCCCGGCAAAGTCAACCCGACCCAGTGCGAAGCCATGACCATGGTCTGCACCCAGATCGTCGGGCTTGACGCGGCGGTCTCCTTTGCCGGAACTCAGGGCAACTTTGAACTCAACGTTTTCAAGCCCATGATGATTTTCGACCTGCTCGAAGAAATCCGCATTCTTGCCGATGCGACGCACGGCTTTACCGAATACGCACTCAAGGGGCTCAAGGCGAATACCGCCCGCATCGCGGAACTCGTCGGCAAATCACTCATGCTCGTAACCGCGCTCAGCCCGGCAATCGGATACGACAACGCCGCGAAAATCGCAAAACATGCGCATCACAGCGGACAGACCCTCAAGGAGGCATGCATTGAACTCGGCTTCCTCTCTGCGGAGGAATTCGACAAGATTGTCAAGCCGGAAAAAATGGTCAACCGTTGATTGATCTTCCTGTAAAATCCGTGCTTCCGCAGCTCGCGGAAGCCTTGCATTCTCACGGATCGGCGGTTCTCTGCGCCGCGCCAGGAGCGGGAAAAACAACCCTCGTTCCGCCGTTTCTTTATGAAAAATCCGGAGCGGATGCGGGAAAAATTCTCATGCTTGAACCGCGCCGTCTCGCCGCGCGCGCATCGGCGAAACGCATCGCCGCGCTGATGAACACCCCGCTCGGAGGGCTTGTCGGCTATCGCACGCGCTTCGATTCCAAAGTCTCGCCGGAAACCAGAATAGAGGTGCTGACCGAAGGCATTCTCACGCGCCTGATTCAGGACGATCCGGAACTGTCGGGAGTTCACACCGTCATTTTCGATGAATTCCACGAACGGAGCATCCATGCGGACTTGGCGCTGGCTCTCTGCCTTGACCTCAAGCAGGCACTGCGCGAAGATCTGCACATTCTGGTCATGTCCGCCACACTCGATGCGGAACGCGTCTCCGTTCTGCTCGGCGGAGCTCCGGTCATCAACAGTTCCGGCAAAGTCTATCCGGTTCAGACCGTCCACATTCCGCGCCGCGATCCGCGGGCGCCAGTCGAAAGCGACTTGAGCCGCACGATCCGCCTTGCGCTGGAACAGAATCCGGAAGGCGATCTTCTCGCATTTCTGCCCGGTGAAGGGGAAATCCGGCGTTCCGCCGCCCTGCTGAAGGAATCGCTTCCGCCGCAAATCCGGATTGCTCCGCTTTACGGCAACCTGCCGCAGGAGGAGCAGGACGCCGCAATTGAACCCGATCCGGAACACCGCAAAGTCATACTCTCCACTTCCATCGCCGAAACGAGCCTCACGATTGAGGGCGTACGGATTGTGGTTGACTGCGGACTCATGCGCGTACCGAAATTCTCGCCGCGCAACGGAATGGGACGCCTGGAAACGGTCCGTGTCTCGCTTGCGTCCGCGAACCAACGCCGCGGACGCGCCGGACGAACCGCCCCCGGAACATGCTACCGTCTTTGGAGCGCGGAGGAAGAGGCGCGCATGGCGCCATTCAACACTCCCGAAATTCTCGAAACAGACCTTGTCCCGCTCGTTCTTGAGCTGGCAAAATGGGGCGTGCGCCCGAATGCAATCGGCTCCATGGCGTGGCTCGATGTTCCGCCGGCGGCAAAAGTCGCACAGGCGGCGGAGCTTCTGCGCGAACTCGGAGCACTCGACAAGTCCGGCGCGATTACGGAAGAGGGCTCCGCAATGCTCGCCCTTCCCGTTCATCCCCGCCTCGGACACGCCGTTCTCCGTTCGAAACGCGCGGGATTCGGCGGCACGGCATGCGCTCTTGCAGCACTCCTCGGAGAGCGCGACCCGATCCGCAATGCGGATACTGTCGACCTCCGCCTTCGCCTGAGCGCACTGGAGGGGAAATATTCCTGCGATCCGGGGATTCTGCACCGTCTGCGCGATGCCCTTCGCCAGACTGCATCCGCCGCCGGAATCCGGGAGAAAACGATTGATCCGGAATCCGCCGGCATCGCAATTGCGCTCGCATATCCCGACCGGATTGCGCGATCCCGCTCACCGCGTTCGGGCGACTATGCGCTCTCGAACGGCACTGGAGCAAAACTGCGCGAAACCGATCCGCTCTGTTCCAATGAGTTCCTCGCCCTGGCGTCGGTGGAAGGCGAAGGAAACAGACAGATCATTTTTTCCGCCGCGCCGATTGCGTTCGCCGACATCAAGGAGTTTCTTCCCGAACTCATTTCCGAAGATTTTTGTGTGCATTGGAATCCGGACCGCAAAGCGGTTGAAGCGGAACGGCGCGTGCTGATCGGTTCGCTGGTTGCGGATGCTCGCCCGGCGCTGAACAAAGTCCCGCAGGAAAAAATTCTTGCTGCGCTTCTCGACGGCATCCGGACGGAGGGAATCAGCGTTCTTCCGTTTGAAAAAGCGACGCAGGCTCTGCGGGAACGCGTGGAATTTGTCCGCCGTCATCAACCGGATATGTGGCCAGATTTTTCCGATTCGGGCGTTTTGAATTCACTGGAAGAGTGGCTTGCACCGTTTGCTTCCGGAGCGACGGGGCTCGCACAAATCCGGAAAATCGATCTTCATACCGCGCTGAGCTCCCTGTTGACACATCGGCAGAAAATGGAACTGGCGCGTCTGGCTCCGGAACGTATCGAGGTTCCGAGCGGTTCCATGATCCGCGTTGATTACTCCTCGCCGGACGGGGTTCCGTTCATGGAAGTCCGCCTTCAGGAGATGTTCGGAATGCTGGATACTCCGCGAGTGGTTGACGGGCGGGTTCCGGTCACAATCCGCATGCTCTCGCCCGCAATGCGGCCGGTTCAGACAACATCCGACCTGCGCCATTTCTGGACGGAAAGCTATTTTCTTGTACGCAAAGACCTGCGCGGGCGTTATCCGAAGCACGACTGGCCGGAGAATCCGCTTGAAGCAAAAGCTCATCGCGGAGTCAGAAAACCGAAATGAAAAACGGCCGGAGCTGAACCCACAGGAACTCCGACCGCTGTCTTTTTATAAAGAGTCTTAAATCGACGGTGCGGCAACACCTTCCGCCGGAACAATCACGAGCTTTGCCCCCTTCTGCGAAAGCTGTTTGTTCGCCCAGCGCTTGAAATCGTTGACGGCGTAATTCGTCAGATGCGGCAGAATCTTCTGCTTGGCGCGATCCTGATGCGCAGCGGAACAGCAGCAGACCGGACGGACATTCGTCACAGCAAAAATGTCACCCTCTTCCGCCTCGGCAAGATGCTGACGAACCCATTTTTTCATGGCATTGATCACGCCAGCCGAAGCAAAGCAGGGAACACCGGGAACAGTAGCTCCATCGGGTCCGACCGCAAGCTGACTCGCATTCCAGGCGAACGCCGCCATATCGAAAACATCCGTAAATGCGGCTTTCGGTCCGCGGGCGGCTTTGCCGCGCCACGCAAGATACCAGCTCATACGGCGGTTGCGTCCGAACGGAACTTCGACTTCCGGCTGCGGATGATACTGATACAATCCCCAGTCCGCTTCAATCCCCGATGCTGTACGCGCAAGGCGGTAGCTTGAAGAGGCGTCCGGCTGTAACGCACACCAGCGCCAGTAGTCCTCGCCAACCGCGATTTCCAGAACCGCCCCCTCCATTGTCTCTATCAGCAGAGCGACGGGAGGACGGACGGAATCGTACAGGACTGTTCCGGCTTCTGCGGATGCGGCGTCGCGCCAGTCGATCCGGTCGAAAGTCACGCCGGACGCGGGAGCATCAAGCAGGGCGAACCGGGCGAATTCCCCGTTCAGCTCGAATCCGCCGGCGGAAATATTCTGCACACGGAAGGAGGAACGGATGATGAAGTCGGTGGTTACGCTCAGAAAACCTTCCATCAGACGGAACTTGCGGTTGATCGAAGGCTCCGCGCCGAACGGAATTGTGCAAACAGTTTCAAGCTGCGCTTCCTCTTCATCGTTGGAGAGATGCACCTTGCGGCGGCCGTGAAGCGCAGTTGCTTCCTCCAGCCCGTCGAGTACAGCATAGCGCGAGACGAACTCAAGATTTTTCCCGAGCTTGAATGTAAAGAGTCCGGGAGACGGCAGATCAAATTCGGCAATCCAGTTTTTTCCGGCGGAACGGAAGCCGCCGTTTTCCAGAGTTTCGATTTCCGGCATCAGATCACCTCAAAAACTTGCGCCAGCGGCTTGCGGGTCAGCGGGACTGGCTTGAAGCCGTCCGCGGCATAACCGACCGGTGTCATGGCAACCGCGCTCTCGCCCTCGGGCAGGTTCAGTGCGGCATTTGCAATATCACGATGGAACGCGCAAATCCAGCAGGTTCCGAGTCCTTCCGCCGTTGCCGCGAGAATAAGATGTTCCATGATAATGGAGCAGTCGACATCCACAATCGAATCCCCCTCAAGGCGTTTCCATGCGGCAGCGGAGTTGCCGACAACCACGGCGATCGCGGGCGCATCCGCGAGCCATGCGAACTTGTTCGACTTGCAGAGAGCCGCACGTTTCGCCGGATCGGTCACAAACAGAACACGGAACGGCTGGCGGTTGCAGGCTGTCGGGGCAAGGTTCACCGCTTCCGCAATATGCTCAACTGCACTCTGCGGAACCGGAGTCGGCTGATAAGAACGAACGCTTCTGCGAGCGCGGATGACATCATAAAATTCCATAGCAGGTTCTCCTTTTTCTAGACGACGCTAATATAATATGAAAACAGCGTTTTTCAAGAACGCTTCAAAAACTTCCGTTTCAGTGTATGAACCACAGTTGTCGCTTCCCGGATGCGGAACAGAAATGCGAGAAGCACAAACACTGCACCAAACACGCCGCTTGCCAGGAACCATGCGCCGCCATGTTTCGGGATCTGCTCCAGCAGCGCAATTCTGCAGAATCCGCGATACGCAAACCAGGCGGCGAATCCGGCGATCACGGAAACCGCAGCGGTCCGCACGAACAGATGAGCCGTGCTTCTCAGCGGCATGCGTCCGAGGTCGCGCCGCAAAATGTAAAGCAGAATAAAATTGTTCAGATACGCAGTCACCGCCGTTGCAAGCGCAATTCCGCCCTGCCGCATCGGGTACATGAGCGAAAGACTCAGAATGACATTCAGCACAATGCAGACAATGGAAACATAAACGGGCGTTTTCATCTGTTTGCGCGAATAGAAGCCCGAAACAGTCACCTTCGTCGCCGCGTATGCCGGAATGCCGAACGCATACCAGAAAAGCGCATACGCGGAGGCGTTCAGTGCCGTCTCGTCAAATGCGCCGCGCCGGAACAGAATATCAAGAAGATTGCGTCCGAAAAAGAGCATGTAGACCGCCAGCGGAATAGTGATGAACAGCAGCTGACGCATCGAGCTGAAAAGCATCATCAGCATGGATTTCAACTTTTTTGCGGCGGCGGCTTCGGACATGACGGAAAGAGAAACCGTGCCGAACGCAACGGCGAAAATTCCGATCGGCAGATAAATCAGACGGTCGCTGTAGGTAAGAGCCGCCGCGGCGTTGTTGTCGATGGACATGGCAATCGTGCGATCGCAGAGAACGCTGATCTGAAGGGCGGACATGCCGACCAGCCCCGGAAGCGCCAGTTTCAGAATTTCGGAAATGGCGGAGAAATTGAACAGAGTTCCCCGCGAAAACTCCGGAACCATTCCGAACTTTTTCAAAAGCCCTCCAAGCACAACCAGTTCCAATGCGCCTGAAATCAGCACGGCAATGCCGAGCATCCGCAGGAACTCAAGTGCACTTCCCCTGCAGAATCCCGCCGCGCCCAATGCCAGAGCAGCAATCAGACAGACATTCAGCAGGAGACTCGCAAGCGCCGGAAGGACAAAGCTCCGGAGAGAATTCAGCAGCGATGTAATAATGCCGATCAGGCAAATCAGCACACAGTAGGGCATGACAACCGGAGTTGCAAGAAGCATGAGCTTCCAGCGTGTCACGGTCACATGAGGTTCGATCAGAATTGCGGGAACAGAAACCGCAACGGTAATTGCGGCCAGCAAAAAGGTCAGCCAGATCAGAATGGTGGAGAATTTGCGCCGTGCCGCCTCCTGCCCCTCAAGTTTGAGCGTGTGGGAAATCAGCGGAATCAGCGCTGTGCCGAGCGCCCCCTCCCCCAGAATCCGGCGGAAGAGGTTCGGCAGCAGAAAGGCGGTGGACCACGCGCTCATGACGAGTCCGCCGCCGAGAATATGGGCACAGAGAATCTCCCGGAAAAGTCCGAGAATCCGGCTCAGGAAAATCACGAAGGAATATCCCATCGTGCTTTTGAAAATCCCCTTGCCGGCCCCCATTGAAACACCTTACACGGAGAAACGGACAAACACGGAGTCGCCGTCCTGGACAATGTAATCTTTTCCCTCAATCCGGAGTTTGCCGGCGGTCTTGGCCGCATTCCAGTTTCCGTATTTCATTAGATCTTCATAAGAAACAATCTCCATACGGATGAAGCCGCGTTCCATATCGGTGTGAATCTTGCCAGCCGCCTGCGGCGCCGTGGAACCGCGGGTAACTGTCCATGCGCGGGATTCATCCGGGCCGGAGGTGAAGAAGGTGATGTAGTCGAGGAGCTTGTAACCCGTATTGATCACGCGCTCAAGTCCGCTCTTCTCCACGCCGATATCTTCGAGGAATGCAAGTGCCTCGTCGGGCTCGAGCTGAGCGAGATCCTCTTCAAGCTTCGCACAGACGGGAACAACTTCCATGCCGTGCTTCGCGGCGTCGGCAATCAGCTGCTTGGAAATATCGTCTTTCCCGAAGTTGCGGAACGAATCTTCATCGGTGTTCGCACAGACAAATGCGGGTGTGAGGGTCAGAAGCTGCATGGATTTTGCAATGCGGTCGAGCTTCGGATCTTCACGGTCGTAGGAGGGGAGCTTGCCCTGTTCAAGATTCGCGATGAACGCCTGCGCAAGTTCCAGCTCCGCTTTGACTTCGGGATCGCCGCTGCGCGCCTGCTTGCGGCTGTGGTCGACTTTCTTCTGAAGAAGCTCAAGGTCGGCAAGCATCAGTTCGGTCAGAATCAGCTCCAGGTCGCGGGAGGGATTGACACTACCTCCGACGTGCACGACATCCGGATCCTTGAACATGCGGACCACATGGGCGACAGCATCGACGTTCCGGATGTGTCCGAGGAACTGGTTGCCGAGACCTTCGCCTTTGCTTGCGCCTTCAACAAGACCCGCGATATCAATGAATTTCATCGTTGCGGGAACAACTTTGGCGGAATGTTCGAGTTTCGCCAGATCATCGAGCCGCTTGTCCGGCACGGGGACAATTCCGGTGTTCGGTTCGATTGTGCAGAACGGAAAGTTCGCGGCAACCGCGCCGCCTTTGCACAAGGCGTTGAAAAGAGTTGACTTGCCGACGTTCGGAAGTCCGACGAATCCACATGCGAAACCCATTGAAAAATACCTCTTTGACTGTTCGTTGTTGTTTGCACCCTACAATGTACCATTTTATTTCGTTTTTTCAACTCTCCGCTATTTAAAAAACGAAAAAACGGTGTAAGTTTCTGAAATATCAATTTTCAAAGAGGCAACAATGCAAAAAAATATTCTGATTCTCGGTTTCGGTGTCAGCGGACGCGCCGCCGCAAGGCTCGCCCGCGACCTCGGAATGAACCCGATTCCCGTCGACAAAAAAATCTGTGAATGGGACGGCGACGCCGTGTTCAACTGGACGGAGCAAACCGCTCTCCCTCCCGCGGAAACAGCAGTCATTTCTCCCGGAATTTCCATTCACTCTCCAATGGCTCAGGCCGCGCGCGACGCCGGAGCGCAGGTGATCGGCGAACTCGAATTCGCCTGCCGCGCCCTGCCCTGCCGCTATGTCGCGATCACCGGAACCAACGGAAAAACCACGACAACAGAACTCACAACAGCCCTCTTCCGCGCAAACAGTCTGCGGGCGGAGTCCGCCGGAAACATCGGCAACGCCCTCAGCGACGCCGTTCTTGAAATCCGCCGGCAAAACGATCTTGATCTCCTGACCGTCGAAACAAGTTCCTTCCAGCTCGAAAGCATTGCGGACGGGTTCACCCCCTCCACGGCGGCATTCCTCAACCTTGCAAGCGACCACATCAACCGCCACGGTTCCATGCAGGGGTATCTTGAAGCGAAACTGCGCGTCTTCCGGAACATGAAAAACGGAACGGCCGTTGTCAATTCGCTTCTCAAAAATGAAACCGCCGGACTCCGGATTCCGCGGATTTTCTTCTCCGGGACCGGGGCAGACGCCGATTTCACTTTCCGCGACGAAACGATTCTTTTCCGCGAAAAGCCCGTTCTCGCATTCAAAGACCTCAAGCTCAAGGGAATCCATAACGCGGAAAACGTCATGGCCGCACTCGCGATTCTTTACGCGGAATGTGGTGAACGCGCACTCTTTTCAGAGGAAACGCACCGTGCTCTCCGCGAATTTTCGCCCGACATCCACCGCATGGAACTTTTCGCTGAAGCAAACGGCGTGCGCTTCTTCGACGACTCAAAAGCCACCAATCCCCACTCGGTCAACGCCTTCCTCAAGACTTTCGGCGGGAAGAAAAATTCCATTCTCATTCTGGGAGGTCTCAACAAGGACATGAGTTTTGCTTCCATCCGCGACGATGCTGACAAAATCAAGTGTGCGTTTCTGATCGGAGAATGCAAAGAGAAAATTTTCCGTGAACTTTCCGGCGATTTTCCCTGCACACTCTGCACAACTCTTGAAGAGGCAGCCGCACAGGGCTTCCGCGCGGCGGAACCGGGCGATCTTCTCGCGCTCTGCCCCGCCTGCGCCAGCATGGATATGTTCAAGGATTACAAGGAACGCGGAGACCGCTTCAAATCCGCCGTCCGGAATTTGCTGAAGTAGCGTTTTGTACTGTTTTTATCGCGCTTTCTGATATTCCTGACTCTTGAATTCCAGTCTGAAAAGTGCTATTGTTTCCTCACGCAAACGAAAGGACACAAAACATGAATCAGCGAAACGTTATCCTTGATACGGACATCGGCCTCGATATTGACGACACCTGGGCGCTCGGAATGCTGCTCAACATGCCGGAACTGAAAACGAAGTTGCTTCTTGCCGTCTCTCAAACACCCGAATACACAGGTGCGGTCGCGGCAAAATTCCTGCAGGAGGTCGGCAGATCCGATATTCCCGTCGCAATCAATCCGGCGAACAGAAAAGCAGATGCTCCGCCGCAGCCTCTGCGGAACTGGCTGGGATGTTTCAAACTCGAAGACTACAGCGGCACTGTTTTGCGCAACGGTATTGAAGAGATGATCCGTCTGATTGAAATGCACAAGGAAACGACTATCATCGGCATCGGCCCCATGACCAACCTTGCGGAATTCTGCCGCAGACGCCCCGACCTTGTCTCCAAGTGCCGTCTTGTCGCAATGGCGGGATCGTTCCACAAGAATTTTCGCGATGCTCCCGGCAAGATCGCAGAATACAATGTTGAACAAGACATTCCCGCCTCGCAGACCGTTTTCAGCGCGGACTGGAAGGAGTTCATCATCACACCGCTGGATCACTGCGGCAATATGATTGTCGGCGGCGGACTTTATCAGCAGTTCAAGGAGTCGCAGCAGGCGATCCCGCGTACAATTCAGGAAAGTTACCGCAGCTGGCTTCTCCTTTCCGGCGCGCCGGATGATGCGGAGACAGCCAGCTCCATTCTCTACGATACCGTTGCGGTTTATCTCGCGGCAACGGAACGCAATGTCAAATTCGCCGACATGAATCTGATTGTTGACGATAAAGGTTTTCTCCAGACCGCCCCCGGCGGCAGACCGGTCCGCGTGGCGATGGAGTGGGAGGACATTGACGCCTTCAAGCATGAATTGATCGGAATTCTTCTGCGCGGGACCGTAAAACAATGACAGACGCATTCCCCGCGACCTTCTTTTACGCAGATCTTCATGCGAAGTCCGGCACGGTTCCGTTTCATCAGCACGACGGCTGTGAAATTCTGCTGGTTCTCCGCGGGAAGTGCCGTGTGGAAAGCCCGCTCGGAACGCTGAAGGGAAATGCCGGGGATCTGCTGGTCATTCCGCCGGGAATCCGGCACAATCAGCTCAGTGAACCGGGAGAACGGAATTTCTTCTGTGTCTTCCGCGCTGAAACAGGTCTGTTCCGGCAGGAATGGCGCAAAATACACCTTGCCGCCCCGGGCTTTGCCCGCCGCACCCTGCTGGAACTGCAGACGATGAATCTGCACAACGAACGCTCCGGAGCGGACGCCCTGCTCTGTTCTCTGCTTCAGCGCATTTCCGCGCGGGATGCGGAATCTCCGGAATTTCCGCCGGCTCTCCGCTCCGCACTCGAATATTTTCAGCGGCATTACACCGAAAATATTTCCGTGGAAGACGCTGCGAAACATGCGGGGATCTGTCCGAGTTTTCTGCGCAGACTCTTTCAGCGGCATTGCGGAGAGAGCCCGCGCCGTCATCTTCTGAATCTGCGGCTGGAACGCGCAAGAGTCCTGCTTTGCAATCCCGGGCTCTCCATCGAAGAAATCGCGGAGCAGTGCGGTTTTGAAAACAGCAGCTACTTCATCCGTTTCTACCGGAAATGCACGGGGAGCACGCCGGGACACGCCAGAATCAGCGCGACTTCAGCAGGCGTGACAACGGGGCTATAATCTCTTTCACATCTCCCGCGCCGATAACGGCGATCAGGTCACCCGGCCGGGCGTGTTCCGCGACCGTCTCCGCCATAGACTCCCATGTTCCGGAAACGGCGTGCGCATTCTTCCCGACTGCTGCGGCAAGCGTGCCGGAATCCACATCCGACTTGTCCGTCCATGCGGCAAAAACCGGAGGCAGGAAAACCGGACCGTCAATCGTCTTCAGCAGCGCGGCGAATTCAGGGAGGTAGCGTTTCAGCCGGGCATAGCGGTGCGGCTGGAAAACCGCAATCATCCGCCGACCGGGATTCGTCTCGCGCAGAGCGGAAAGAGATGCTTTGAGTTCTGTCGGATGATGCGCATAATCTTCCACAATCCGGAAAACGCCGTTGTCGAAGCGGATCGACATCCGCCGTTCCACGCCGGGAAACCGGAACAGCGCCGCACGGATCTCATCATCGGAACAGTCGACTGTGCTCCGGACGGCGGCGAATGCGGTCACGGCATTCAGTTTCTGGAATCCGCCCCAGTGCGCAGGGAAGTCCCAGGCAGGCAAAACCCGGAAAATCCGTTCCGACGAAACGGGAAGCGGAGCAAGAAGACGATCTGTATTTTCTCCTTCCACAAAAATCAGATGACCCGCGTTTTTACCGAATGTCACAAAACTTCCGAACAGAGCGTCCGTTCCGCCGACACTCCAGCTGTGGTCGTCTTCGATATTTGTCACGACAGCGGTTGAAGCATGAAAAAGCGCATTGGTGGAATCGCTCTCGTCGACCTCGGTCACAAAGAGCTTTCCATCCCCTGCGCGTCCGGCAGTTGTCCAGCCGGAAACGCTTCCGCCGATCAGGAAACCAGGATTGCAGCCAAGCGCTGTCAGCGTGTGCGCCGTCATTGCGGATACAGAAGTTTTGCCATGCGATCCGGCAACCGCGATCGAGTGTTCAAACAATGTTCCGAGGTGCGCCAGCGCTTCCCCGCGCCGCATGACTGCCGCGCCGCGCCGCTTTGCTTCAACAAGTTCAGGGTTGTCTGACGCCGCCGCCGAAGTATGGACAACCAGAAGGGGGAAATCGCCCTGAGGAAGATTCGCCGCCGCGTGTCCCTGAAAAACCGTCATTCCCTCAATTTCCGCCGGAAGCAGATCCGAACCGGAACAGGGAAATCCGAGTTCGATGAAAATGGATGCCAGCGGACGCGTTCCCGCGCCTGCACAGCCGATAAAATGGACGTGTCCGCCCCGCTGTTTGAAATCGCGTAAATCAAAATTCATGAAAGTCACCTTGGTTTTCTGAAATATACGGGATTCGGCGAAAGAATCAAGTGCTCTTTGAAAAAAGAACTCTCTTTTCCGATTTCCATTTGCTTTTCTAAAAAAAAAGAGTAAATTAAGGCTTACATCTTATACCCGGATCACAGGTCAGGGCTTCCAGTCTCTGAGCTTCAGGCACTTCCGGGGTTACATGAAAAATTAAAACAGGACTCCTGAAAAATGAAGACAGCATTGGTTATCGGAGCTTCGCGCGGCATAGGCAGGGCAATCGCAGAAAGACTCGCTCACGACGGATTTGACATCGTCGGGACCTGCCGCTCCAATCCGGAACGCTTTCAGGAACTGGAACAGAAAGTCACGGGACTCGGACGTTCCTTTCACGCCCTCGCCTTTGACATTGCCGACCGCAAAGCCGCGGAGGAAACACTCCTCGGGCATTTCGGCGACGGCGCGCCCGACGTGCTCGTCTACAACGCCGGAATCAACGACGACGATCTCTTTGCCATGATGGCTCCCGAACAGTGGGATCGCGTGCTGCACACCAATGCGGACGGATTCTTCAACTGCATTCACCCGCTTATCATGAACATGATGGGACGGCGCGGCGGACGCATCATCGCAATCTCCAGCATCTCCGGACAGACCGGACAGCCGGGACAGGTCAATTACTCCGCTTCCAAAGCCGCCCTGCTCGGTGCAGTCAAGGCGCTTGCTCGCGAAGTCGCGCGGAAGAAAATCCTCGTCAATGCCGTCGCACCTGGCTTCATCGACACGGATATGACCGAAAAACTCCCGACCGACGAGCTGGTTCCTCAGATTCCGCTTCGCCGCATCGGGAAAGCGGAAGAAGTCGCCGGAGCCGTCGCTTTCCTTGCCGGTCCAGACAGCAGTTACATCACCGGACAGGTCATCGCCGTCAACGGGGGCTTGTTCATCGGATGAAGCCCCACTGCGACTGTCTGATTCTCGGCAGCGGCATCAGCGGAATGACTCTTACCATGCTTTTTGCCTCCGCCGGATTTCAGGTGACAACTTTGGAGAAATCTGTTTCCCCCGGCGGCGCCATGCAGCGCTTCCGCCGTCAGGGAATTCCTCTTGATACCGGCTTTCATTTTACCGGAGGCATGACCGACTGCTTCGGCGATATGCTCGATCTGCTCGGAATCCGCGACAGCATCGAAGCTGTTCCGACCTCGCTTACTGTTCAATTCACCGAATCGGGAAACCGCTACGAGCTTCCCGCTGGCATCTCCGCTCTTGAGCAGTCTCTCTGCGAGCGTTTCCCGGACAATGCAGCAAGTCTGCACCGCTATTTTCAGGCGGAACGCGAAGTTTTCGACAACACGCCGCTCTTTCATCTGCGCAGCGGCGGCGCGTTTGCGGAAGGTCTGCCCGATCTCAAGTGGGATCACATCACTCTCGGTGCATTTCTTGATGAACTTCAGATTCACGGAGAGTTGCGCGGTCTTCTCTGCGGCATGTGTTCGTGCCACGGGACTCCGCCGGGCGAGATTCCGTTTTCCGACCACGCACGGATCGATTACGGTCTCTCCAACGACCTGGTGCGCCTCCGCAACGGCGGGGAAGCCGTCGTCTCCGCTTTCCTGCAGAAGACGGAAGAACTTGACATCGACTTCCGGACAAACACGACCGTCCGCAAATTCGGGGAAGCTGGTTCCGACCGCAAAATTCATTCCGCCGAGCTTTCCGACGGAACGGAAATTGAATTCGAACATCTGATTTTCACTCAGCATCCGCGCGAAATTCTTCATCTGCTGCCTTCCGCCGGAAACGCATTCCGTTCCCGCGTGGAGGAGTTCAGCGACACCTGCGGATTTTTCACTGCTTACGCACTAATCGATGATGACGCCGAAGATTTTCAGGAAGGCTTGTTCTCCTGTCTGACCACATCCGATCTTGACGCGGTTCTCCTCGGAACCGATCCGAAGGCGCGCACGACCGGCTATCTGTTCAGCACAGAACGGAGAAACGACGGCACGCCATGCCGCACCGTTACCGCCTTCCAGAGCGTTTTCCCAGCGGAAACTGCGGCATGGAACGACACCGTCACGGGCAAACGTCCGCTCGAATACCAGGAATACAAAGCACGCAAAGCTGCGGAGATAGAAGAACAGCTTCTGCGCTTCAAACCGGGACTGCGCGGGAAAATGCACCCGCTTGCTTCCGCTTCCATGCTCACATTCCGTGACTGGCTTTCCGGATTCGGCGCCGCGTATGGCATCCGCCAGAAAATGGATCAGCACAATCTTTTCGGACGTCTACCCGTCCGCAACTTCTATACGGCAAGCCAGAGCTCGATTCTGCCCGGCGCGGCAGGCTCCATGCTGACCGCTCTCGTTCTTTTCCGCCAGCTTGCAGGAGAGGAAGTCTACCGCAAGTTTATCACCGCCCGCCTGGAGTCCGGAAAATGAACAGAACGGGAAAAAGAATCGTCATTACCGGAGCAGGCGTGGTGTCCGCTCTCGGCAGTACTCCGGCGGAACTGTTTGAAAATCTGGCCGCCGGGAAAAGCGCGATCCGGATGATGAACACATGGCCGGTCCCCGTCCCAGCCGCCCCATTGCCGGAAACTCCGTCCGGAATGGAACGGCTTTCCAGAACGGAACGCCGCAGCATGGGACGCGTCGCCCACCTTGCGGCTATCGCCGGGCTCGCCGCATTCCGCGACAGCGGGCTTGATGAACTGCCGTCCGAACGGACCGCGTGTGTCATCGGCTCAACCCTCGGAGCTTCCCGCGTGTTTGAGGAAACGTTTGAGACTCTGCTGCTCGGAGGCGGACGGGAGGAGATTTCCCCGATGAATTTTTTCAAATGCGCCTCGCATACAGCGGCATTCAACACGGCGAACGTTCTGCATATCGGCGGTCCGGTCTACGCCCCGGCCTCGGCGTGCGCGGCGGGACTCCAGTCCATCGGGCTCGCCGCCGGACTGCTCCTTTCCGGAGAGGCCGATTTCGCCGTTGCGGGCGGCGCGGATGAACTCAGCCACATGGTCGCCGAAAGCTTCTGCCGCATGGAGGCTTACGCTCATCCGTCCGCAGGGGAAATGCCGGAAAACGCGGCGCGGCCGTTCGACCGGAACCGTTCCGGTCTGGTTTGCGGAGAAGGAGCGGCAACCGTTCTGCTCGAAGAGTACGAACACGCACGGAAACGCGGCGCACGGATTTACGCGGAAATCGAAGCTTACGCAACCAACCGCGGCACGGAACAGGTTACGCAGTCCGACTCCGCCGCTGTGGAACGCTGTTTCCGTCTGCTGGCAAACCAAGCGGAAAGTTTCGATGGACTGGGTCTCATCAGCGCCCATGCGACGGGGACACGTCAGGGTGACCGGGCGGAAGCCGAAGCGCTGCGCCGCATGTTCGGGTCAACGGTACCCGTCGCAAGTCTCAAGGGGCAGCTCGGACACACACTCGGAGCATCGGGAGCGTTGGAGCTCATTGCATCGCTGGAGATGATGCGCCGCGGCGTTCTGCTTCCCTCCGCGAATCTCTGTGAGCCGGATCAGGAATGTGCGGGTCCGGATTATATCCGGGAAATCCGGGAGCGGAAATTCAACCGTTTCATCAAAGATTGTTTCGCATTCGGCGGAATCAACGCCGTAATGCTTTGCAGAAGCATATAAACCTTAAGAGAAGGAAAAAATAAAATGACCAGAGAAGAAATCGTAAAAGCCGTCAACTCCGCATTTGAAGAGCTCGAAATTCCGGAAGAGGAACTCACGCCGGATCAGGAACTGTTCAAAGGTCTCGGACTCGACAGTCTCGACATGGTTGACGTCATGATCAGCCTTCAGCGCAAATTCGGCGTTCAGCTCCGCGGAAACGAAGAGATCAAAAAAGTCCGCACACTCAACGACATCTACGAGTTCTTTGTCAAGCTCGAAAACGAAAAAGCGAAATAACCGGAACGGGGACGGCGGATGCTCAGCGTCATCATCTACGCGCAGATTCTTCTGCTTGCGATTCCGTATGTTGCGGTTGCTCTTGCGGCTCTGCTCATCAGCGGAATCTGCTGCGGCTTCCGTCCGCCCGCGATCCGGCGGATCATGCGGCGGCTGATTCTCGGACTCGGACACCTTGTGGTCCGGGCGGCAATCCGCCCGTGGGTTCGCGTCATTGTCGTTGATTCCGGAACGGAAAAAACAGTTCCGGAGGGAGCGGTCTGCATCTGCAACCACCGCTCCGCCTCCGACGCCTTTCTGGTCTCGCAAATCCGCACGGTTCATCCCGCCGCACAGGCGATGAAAGGCTGGCCCATGCGTCTGCCGCTTCTCGGCTGGTGCGCAAAAGTCGGCGGTTATTTCTCCGTTGCCGATTCCTCATACGAAGAGTCGCTTGAATTCTGCCGCAAACTTCTCGTGGAAGAAAAAACCGCGATTTTCGTCTATCCCGAAGGAACCCGTTCCGGAACCCGGGAAATCAACCAGTTTCACGGAACATTCTTCCGCATTGCAAAGGATCTCGGCGTGCCGATCGTCCCGGTTGCAATCGCCGGAAACGAAAATATTCCCGACCGCAAGTTTCGGATGCACCGGGGAACTGTCCTGATGAAACAGCTTCCCCCAATCTCCGCCGAAACCGTTCGGGACACCGCCCTTTACACACTCAAAAACCAGGTTCGCAAACAGCTTGAAGCCGCGACCGCCGAACTGGACAACAGGCTGGACAATCATGAATTCTGAACTTTTTCCCTACAACCCCGCCTGCGAAACGCTCACCCCGGCGGAAATCGAAGCTCTGCAGAATGACCTTCTGCGCAAGCAGCTTGCTTACTGCCGCGACCACTCCCCTTTCTACCGGGAACGGCTGAAAGGCATGGACTTTACCGATTTCACCGTTCGCGATCTTGCCGGGCTTCCGCTCACCGGAAAAGATGATTTTTCCGCGGATACCGATGCCTTCCGCTGTGTTCCCATGACGGAAATCGGCGAAATTGTTTTCACCTCCGGAACCACCGGGAAACCGAACCGGATCATGTATTCCCAGAACGACCTGCAGCGTCTCCGCTACAACGAACAGCGCTGCTTTACCGCGGCCGGAGTCAATGCATCCGACGTAGTCCTGCTGACCTGCACGAGCGACCGCTGTTTCATCGCCGGGCTGGCATACTACCTCGGCGCCCGCAGCGTCGGCGCGGCATGCATCCGCAACGGCTTGACCACGCTCGAAAGTCATCTTCAGGTTCTCGAAATGCTCCGCCCGACCGTCCTAGTCGGAGTTCCTTCGTTCCTGCGTCATCTCGGCACAGCCGCAAAGGAACACGGGCTGACCGGCTCGGTGCGCAAGCTCATCTGCATCGGCGAACCGGTTCGCGACACGGAGTTCAATCTTTCCGGACTCGGCGGACAGATCCGCGAGCTCTGGGGCGCGGAAGTCCATTCCACCTACGCTTCCTCTGAAATCGTCACCAGCTTCTGCGAATGCGAGGCGCGGCACGGCGGTCACCTTCTGCCCGATCTCGTCGTTGCGGAGATCATCGGCGACGACGGAAATGTTCTGCCTTACGGCGAAACCGGAGAACTCGTGCTCACGCAGCTTCAGTCAACCGGAATGCCGCTGATCCGTTTCCGCACCGGCGATATCTCGTTCATGACCGGCGAGCGCTGTTCCTGCGGACGCTTCACACCGCGTCTTGGACCGATTCTCAGCCGCAAGTCGCACCTGCTGAAATGCAAGGGAACTTCGCTCTATCCGCAGGTGATCTTTTCCGCGCTCGACACCGCGCAGGAAGTTGCCGACTACTACATCGAAGTTTCCGGCGAAAACCTTTCCGACCGCGTCGACGCATTTGTCGCGCTCCGGAATCCGAATGCCGATCTGAATCTGCTCGAAAAGCATCTCCAGACCGCCTGCCGGATGCACATTCCGCTTCATGTCACAACCGCCGAACATGTCCGCGAGCGCGTTTTCGGGAAATCCAGAAAACCGATGCGCTTCCACGATCTGCGCGGCAGAAAGAGAGAATAATCATGGAACCGCAGATTCAGTCATCCGGACTTCCGCGCTCCGCATCCGGACTGCTCCCGCACGCCGGGCCGATGGAGCTCATCACCCGAATCATTTCCATTCAAGGCGAAATCTCCATCCACGAAGCAATCATCCGCGACGACAACCCGTTTCTGGCACCCGACGGCACGCTCGAATCTTCCGCACTTCCCGAATACGGTGCCCAGGCGGCTGCCGTCCGCGACAGTGTGGACAAAGGCGGCAAACCCTCTCCCGGACTGCTTACAGAAGTCAGCAAAGCACGCTTCTTCCGAACCGTCCGGCAGGGCGACCTCCTGAAAATCACCGTGGAAAAGCTGTTCCAGCTCGATGTCTGGCACGGTGTCGGGTTCAAAATCGAATGCGGCGGAGAACCCGTTGCAGAAGGAGAACTTAAATTATGCATTTACGACACTGCACAGCTGCCGTTCTGACCGTTCTGCTGTTCTCGCTTGTTGCATCCGGAGGAGAACTGCTCGACCGCATCGCCCGGAACATGGGCGTAATCCGCACTCTGCAGGCAGAGTTCGAACAGGAGAAACAGCTCAAAGCATTCGCCTTCCCTGTCCGCCTGACCGGAGAACTCTGCATGGAGCAGAACGGACGGCTGGCGTGGATTGTCCGTGAGCCTCTGCCTTATACGTGCATCATCGAAGGCTCCCGTCTGACCCAGTGGGACGCTGATACAGACAAGGTGGTCACGGTCGATACTGCGCGCAACCCGGCGCTCCGGATTCTCGCGGAATCCATCCGCAGACTTCTTGCGGGCGATCCCCGCGCCATGCTCGACCGTTTCGATGTGGTTCGCGAAGCAAATCCGCTCGAACTGAAACCCAAACCGGGCGCCGCAGGTTTTCTCGCTGAAATCCAGTTCCGCTTCTCGGAAGATCTCTCCCGCATGGAGGAAATTGTCATGACGGAAAGCTCCGGAGATGTCACGCGCATCCGTTTCCGGAACAGCCGAATCAATGAAAAAATTCCGGAAAAGAAATGGCAGCCGCGTCAAAAGTGAACTCATTTTTGCGTCATATTCTTCTCTTTCTGCTCCGCCGGCCGCTCGCCGTCGGAGCTCTGCTTGTTCTGGCTCTTGCCGCCGCGCTTTTTGCGGTTTTCCGTGCGGATTTTGAAAACGACATTGCCCGGATGCTTCCCGACGGTTCCGAATCTGCACGAGCCTACCGCAAAATTGCAGATTCCGCCATGTTCAACAAAGCAATGATTCTGCTTTCCGCCGATTCTCCCGCCCCCTTTTCCACACCTGAATTTGCAGAAAAATGCCGTGCGCTCGCGGAACGTCTCCGGAAGTGCAGACCGGAAATTCTGCGTGTCGATTGCGAACTTTTCCGCGGGACGCCGATGGAAAGTCTTTCCGGTCTCTTCGCGTATGTTCCGCTCTACACCACTCCCGCCGCCCTGCCGCCTGCTCCGGAACTGGCACGGCGAACCATGAAACAGCTTCTTCTGCCCTCCTCCACCGGACGCGCCGCGATGATTCAGCTTGACCCGGCCGGTCTGCTCTCTCCGGTTTACGGAGCGCTCAACCGCTTCCGCACCATCTCCGGGTTCTCCGCCGCAATGGATTCCCCTTTTCTCATGACGGAGGATCACAAACATCTGCTGATCAACATCGAAACCTCGCTCCCCGTTTCCGATCCGGAGTCGGGACGGCGTCTCCTTGCCGTTCTCGAACCGGCAATCGCGGAAGCCGGATTCGCGCATGAAATCAAAAGCGAACTCATCCTCCCGCACCGCCGCGCAATTGCGAATGAACAGGTCGTGAAAAACGACATCGGGCTTGTGACGCTCTTTTCAATCATCCTGCTGCCTCTGCTCGTGATCTTCGTCTACCGCGGCGACCCGCGGAGCCTGCTGCTTCCTGCGGTACCGTTTCTCGCGGCTCTGCTGACTGCGGCTCTGACCGTTCTCATCTTCCCGCGCCCCCAGCTTTTCGCCATCGGGATCGGCGGAGTGATCATCGGAGTCGCGCTGGATTACGGCATTCACATCTACTCCGCCATGAACACGCGCGGTCCGCTCCGCAGCCTCTGCCGTCTGCTTCCGCCGCTTCTGCTGAGCATGGCGACCTCATGCGCGGCATTCGGACTTTTTCTCTTCTCTCCGATGGAGGCAATCCGCCAGCTCGGATTTTTCGCCGGAACAAGCCTTTTGCTGAGCTTGATTCTGATGCTGGTTCTTCTCCCCCCGGTTCTGCGCGGACGCCGTCCCGCTCCGGAGCTTCCGCTTGGACCGCTCGAAAAGAGCCGTCGCCATCCGCGCATGGTCGTTGCGCTTTTCGTCGCCGCCGCACTGTCTGCAGTTCTCTTCCTGCCGCGTCTGCACATCCGCGCAGACGTCCGCCAGTACGACATGTCGCCCGCAAGCTACGATGAGCTGGAGCGCAAAGTTCCGGCGCTCTTCCAGACACCCGGAGTGGAATCCTCCATGGCGCTGTTCGGGGGAAAAACGCGTGACGAGGCGCTCCGTCTGGCTTCCGCCGTCGCCGGACTGCCGGAAATCTTCTCCGTTGCAGAACTTCTTCCACCCGAAGAGCTCCGGCAGAAACATCTTGCGGAATGGCGCAAATTCCCGCTGGAACAGTACCGTGCGGAATTGCGAACCGCAGGAAAGAAACTCGGATTCCAGGACGGCTATTTTGATAAATTTCTGAATGTGCTTGCTGCATCCGTTCAGAATCCTCCGGGCGAGTTTGTTCCACCTCCGCTCCGCGCCGCGGCGGATCGTCTGCTGGTTCAGGGGCGCTCGGGAGAATGGAATGCCGCCGCGCTTTACCGCGAATCGCCAGAAAACGAAGCGCGTCTTCTCCATGCACCCGGAGCAACGCTGATCTCGCGCAATCATATTCCCAGGATCATGGCACGGGACATTATGCGCGGCATCCTGCCCTCGGCTTTCGCCGGACTTGCGGCAGTGATTCTGCTGGTCGCCTGCTACTTCCGCTCTGCACGCGCCGCGGCGTCCGCTCTGCTTCCGGTCGTGCTGTCTGTTCTCTTCACTGCCGGGCTCTTCGGCGCGGTCGGGAAAGGAATCAACATTCCCGTTATGGCGGCGGGAATCATCCTCTGCGCGCTGGCGGTTGATTACGGGGTATTCGTCATTCATGCGCTGCGCACCGGACGCGAACAGATGGTTTTCCGCGCCGTCACGCTCTCCGCACTGACGACGCTTGCGGGCGGACTGACGGTCGCCTTCACGCGTCATCCGATGCTGAGCGATGCCGGATGCACTCTGATTACCGGAATCTTTTTTGCATGGGCAAGCGCCGTTTTCCTGCTTCCTGTGCTTCACAAACGGGGTGAGTCATGAAACGGATTCTTTTCTCACTCTTCCTGATTCTGTTCCTTACCGGATGCAAATCTTCACCGTTTGAACATCCGGAATACGCTCCGGTGCCTTCCGCATTCCAGCCGGAGGAAACACCGGAAAAATTCATGTTCCAGTCGCGCATGACCGTTGACTTCGGCTGGTACGAAATGGCGTCGATCGTCATGGCGGCGTTCGACGGTACACATATCTCCGTTGCGGCGGCAACTCCGGCGGGGGTCAAATGGATGGAGCTTTCCGGTCGCCCGGGCACGGCCGAAAAATGGTATTTTTATCCGAATCCGCACTGGCCCCGCAATCCCAAAGAAGCTGCGGATGTTCTGCTTCAGGATTTTGCAAACATTTTTCTCAATCCGTCTCTCAAAGCGGAACAGACTCTCCGCGACGGGACGCTGATTCTGAGCGTTCCGGAGGCGGAAACGCGCATTTATGCAGGAAATCCGCCGCGTCTCATAAAAAAAATGCTAAGAAATTCTTCTTCCGACTGGCAATCCGGATATTTCCGGTATATTATAAAGAACGGAAAGCCCGTTTTCCCGGATCGGATCGTCTATGACAATTTCCGGACCGGGTACCGGCTGATTTTCCGAGTGTACAGCTATCAGGATACAAAACAATGAACACATTGACCATTCTGCGCAGAGATATGACCGTGGAGCCGGGCGAAACGGCAGGCTCCTTCCGCGCCCGCTTCACCCCGCACGCGGATTTTCCGCCGTTCGCCGGCCACTTTCCCGGAAAACCCGTTCTCCCGGGCGTCGCCCAGGCGCTGATTGTGACCGAAGCACTCCGCAAATTCTCCGGACAGCCTGCGGAGCTCGCGGAAATCCGCCGCATCAAATTCACCAATCCGGCATTTCCCGAAGTAGAGCTCGACATTCAGGCGGATTGCCGTCCGGCGGAAAACGGACTCGATGTTTCCGCCTCCATCTCCGGTGACGGGAAAAAAATCGCAACGCTCAAACTTCTCTTCCGCGGGGTGACGCTGTGAGACGCAAGCACGACCATTTTGAATTTTTTGAACGCATTCCCGATGCTCCCGCCCCCATCACCGCGACCGTCCGCCGGAGACTGCATTTTCATGAAATGGATCCCGCGAACATCGCGTGGCATGGACAGTATCCCGCATTCTTTGAAGCAGCTCAGCAGGAACTCGGCAAAATCTGCGGACTCACTTATCCCGTTCTGCGCAAAGCCGGGCTCATCGCGCCCATCCGGAAGTTTCATGCGGAATACCTGCTTCCGCTGAACTTCGACGAAGAATTCTCCGTTACAGCCGCACTGCTCTGGAGCGAAGGAGCCCGCGTCAACATGGAATACGAAATCCGCAAAGCCGACGGACGCCTTGCCGGAGCCGGATACACCGTTCAGCTCTTCATGGATCTCAACACTCAGCAGCCAGTACTCTGGGATCCGGATTTCTGGGCGGATCTCAAACAGCGCTGGCAGGCGGGGGAATTCACCCGATGAACCTTCCGCCGGACACAATCGTCCTCGTTCGCTGCGAACTCTTCACGGCCTTCGGATTCGGCATTGACCCGACATGGAACGCCATGCTCGAAGATCGTCACGGATTCACGCCGATCACCCGTTTTCATTCCGACGCCCTTGCATCCTGCTCCGCTGCCACAGCTTCGGAACTCGACGGCTGCAATGCGCCCTCGGAATATCTGCTCGACCGCTTCGCCCCTGCCGCCCGCGACTTTTCCGGAGAACGCACCGAGCTCTTCGTCGGGACAACCGTCGGCGAAATTGAACAGCTCGACAATCCGGAACACCGCTGCACCTCCGATTCCCTCATGGAAAAGGCATCCCGCCGCTTCGGCATTCCGTCCGCTCGCGTGCTCTCCGCCGCCTGCGCGACCGCGAATATGGAAATCTGCCGCGCCGCCGCAATGCTTCGCGCCCGGAAAACCGACTTTGCCGTTCTCTATGCAGTCGATTACGTAAACGAATTTGTCGCTTCCGGCTTCCTGACCTTGAAAGCGATGACCACAGAGCCTTGTTCGCGTCCATACGACAAAAACCGCACGGGACTTCTGCTCGGCGACGGAGCCGGGCTCCTCGTGCTGACCCGCGCCGAACTTGCAGAACAGCACAAACTTCCCGTTCTCGCAAAAATTTCCGGCTGCGCCATGACCTGCGATGCCGGACATATCACAGCCCCCCTTGAAGACGGCTCCCAGCTTGCCGCCGCAATCCGCTGTGCTCTCGCTCAGGCAGGTCTTGCCCCGGAGAAAATCGGAGCGGTTGCCGGACACGGCACGGGAACCGTTTACAATGACAATATGGAACTCCGCGCTCTCCATTCCGTCTTCCGCACCTCCGTCCCGCTCTTCTCGACCAAAGGAGCCGTCGGGCATTCCCTCGCCGCCGCGGGGATGGTGCAGACCGCCATGGCGCTTCGGGTTCTGCAGACAGGGAAAATTCCTCCGCAGACCTCGCTTCAAACTCCCGAAAACGGAGCGGAAGGCTTCGTCTCAGATCAGGTGCGCAGCTTTGACGGCGGAGCCGTGCTCTCGCTGAGCGCCGGATTCGGCGGACTGAATGCAGCCGTTCTGCTGGAAGGAGTTGCACAATGAAACACTGGAACCTCCGGCTTGCCGGAGCCGCACAATTGCGCGGCGATTCACTTGCTCTCCGCAAACAGGAACTCACACTCACAGGTTCCATTCCGGAACTTCAGAAAGCGCTCTCCGCACTTCCGGGATTCCCCGACGCCGAATTTGAACGTTTCCGCCGCAGCAGCGCCCATGCGAAAGCGCATCTGCTTGCAGCCTCCGCCGCGATGTACGACGCCGGCTTGTCCCGCGGAGGAAATCTCGCCGTCCTCAGCTGCGGACGCGAAGGAAGCCATGAACAGAATCTCGCCTATTATCATGATTACCTGGAATTCGGACGCACGCTCGGACGCGGTCATCTGTTTGTCGGAACCATCCCGACCACCGCCATGTGTGAAGCCGCAATTCTGCTCGAAGCGCACGGCCCTGCATATTACCTCGACACGGCCGGCGACCTGAACAAACTGCTGGAAGAAGCCGAGCTCCTGCTTGCGGACGATGAAACCATCCCGGCTGTTCTCGTTTTCTTCCCGCACGCCGGAACCCTTCATGCGGTTGTGTTCCAGCGGGGGAACGCCGTCCTGCCGGCCCCCCCCAGCCCGGAAGATCTGTTCGAAGAGGCGAAACGGACTGCCCGCAGTGTCTGCGTAATCCCTGTGTACAACAACGCCTCCACAATCCGGGATGTCGTCCGCCGCGCCCGTGCGGTTCTCTCCGAAGTGCTGGTTGTCGACGACGGTTCCACCGACGCCGATCTGCGCGAACTCCTTGCGGAAGAAAATGTGGAAGTGATCCGGCATGAACATAATCTCGGCAAAGGCGCCGCGCTCCGGACGGCGCTGCAGATTCTCGACAAACGCGGTGCGGATTTCATGATCACAATTGATGGCGACGGGCAGCACGCCCCGGAGGATATGCGCCGCTTTCTTCCTCTTGCCGAGCGCCCAGGCGTGCTCGCTGTCGGCTGCCGGGATTTCTCGGTTCCCAATGTGCCGGACTCCAGTAAATTCGGACGCAAATTCTCGAATTTCTGGATGAAGCTCGAAACCGGCTTGAGTGTGGACGACTGCCAGAGCGGCTTCCGCGCCTATCCGGTTCACCTTACCGCGCAGCTCCGCTGTTTTTCCAATCATTACAACTTTGAAACGGAAATCCTTACCCGTGCCGCATGGGCGGGATTGACGATTGTCAATGTCCCCATCTCCACGCACTATCCGCCGCCGGAGGAGCGCATCTCACATTTTCATCCGTTCCGCGACAACTGGCGGATTTCCCTGGTGCATGCCATGCTCGTTCTGCGTCTGCTTCTCCCCTGGCCGCACAAAAAGCTTGTCAAACCACCGAAAACGGATTTTTCCATCTTCAAACCGTCCAAGCTGCTTCCGTATCTGCTGAAGGAACACGCCTCACCGGGCGGGCTTGCCGCGGCGGCGGCAGTCGGAACCTATCTAGCGGTTCTGCCGCTCTTCGGACTTCACGGCGCAGTCATTCTCTATGCGGCGGCACGGCTGCATCTCAACAAAATCATGGCGTTCAACATTCAGCATCTCTTCATGCCGCCGCTGACACCGTTCCTCTGCATCGAGGCCGGCTACTTCCTGCGGCACGGATGTTTTCTGACGGAATTCACCATGCGGACTGTCGTTTCCGAAGGTCTTTCCCGCATCTGGGAATGGCTTCTCGGGAGCCTGATTCTCGCCCCGCTGTTCGCCGTTCTGACCGGCGGAGCCGTCTACTTCACCGCCGCACTCTGGCAGAAAAGGAGGATTGCATGAGCGAAACAGCAAATCTCAGCGACAGCCGCGGCGGCGGACTCGGCATTGCTCTTCTGCGCATGATGCTCAACGTTCTCGGCGTCAATTTCACCGCCCGTTTCATCTGGTGCATCAGTCTGTTTTACGTTCTGTTCGACAAACAGGGACGCGAACGCGCCTCCTGGTATCTTGCCCGCCGTTTCCCGGAGGACGGACCGCTGCGCCGTCTCTGGCACACCTGGGCTCTCTTCACGAGCCAGGGGCAGAGCCTGCTCGAAGCCGCCGCAATCCGTGCGGACAAAGTCGAGCTGAACTGCTCCGGGCTGGAGGAGTTCAGAAAACTGATTGCGGACAACCGCGGAGCCATCTGCCTCTGTTCACACTTCGGGCAGTGGCAGGGCATGATGCGCGTTGTGCGCCCCTACAAGCGCAAAGCATGGATCCTGGCGCGTCCGGACCGGAATCTGAATGTCAACAAATTCATGGCGGTGAACGATCTGGAGGACCGGATCGGATTCATCTCCACAGAATCCCCGATGGGCGGTCTGCTGGACGTCTACGATGCGCTCGTCGACGGCGGGATCGTCTGCATGATGGGCGACCGCTGTCTGGAAAACGAAGCGGTCCGCGTCCCCTTCCTCGGAGCGGAAGCAAAGTTTCCCGTTGCGGCATTCCGGATAGCCGCCCGCGCCAACGCCCCGGTTGTTCCGCTCTTTGCATACCGCGAGAACGGACACCGTTCCGTGTGCGTCCGCTTTATGCCGCCGATTCTTCCGCAGCCGGGGCGCTCCCGCGACTTTACCGCACCTCTGCGCCGCTACACAGCCATGCTTGAACAGATGGCGCAGGAGCACCCGTTCGAATGTTACCTCTTTGAAAACATATGGAGTCAGGATGAAAAAAATTGACCTCGTACACCCGCTGATCTCCGGATGCGGAGCCGTTTCAGGCGCCGGAACCGGATGCGCCGAAACGCTGGAAATCCTTTTCGATCCGCAAAAACGGAGAATGCCCCTTCCGCCCTCTCCGCGATGCGGAACCACGCTCACCGATCCGGTCTTTGAACTCTATGAACTCGAAACGACCGGACCGAACCGCAACAACATGCTCGCCCGCATGGCAATCGACGAGGCGCTCGCGGAGGCAAAACTGACTCCCGCAATGCTCGCATCCATGCGCGCCGGAGTCTGCGTCGGAACCACCACAGCCGGACAGCTCAACGATCTTCCGCTCTATGCGGAACTGCGCACGGGAAACCGCGAACACCTCGGCGACGTCGCGACGTTCACGAAATCCAGCCCGGCCGATCTGCTCAGGCATCAGTACAATCTGACCGGCCCCGCATTGACGGTCTCCAACGCCTGCGCCTCCGGAACCGACGCCGCCGGAATCGCCCAGCTCTGGCTCTCCGCCGGTCTCTGCGACCTCGTGCTGGTCGTCGGCGTGGATGAACTCAACCGCATCCCCGTCGCCGGCTTCCACGCACTCGGCGTCGCCTCTCCGGAACCCTGCCGTCCGTTCGACCGCGACCGCAAAGGGCTCAACCTCGGCGAAGGCGCCGGATGCCTCATTCTCGAAACGCCGGAACACGCCGCGAAACGCGGAGTCAAGCCCGACATCGAACTGCTCTCCTACGGAAGCGCGTGCGACGCCTATCACCCAACCAGTCCGCATCCGGAAGGACGCGGTCTCGAAACAGCAATCCGCACAGCCCTCGCCCTTGCCGAAGTCCAGCCCGGACGGATTGCGTTCCTGAATGCGCACGGCACGTCTACCAGCGCCAACGACAGCTGCGAAAGCGCGGTTTTCTCCAGAGTCTTCGGTGAAAAAGTCCGCTTTCTTTCCACGAAAGGACACACCGGGCACACCCTCGGAGCGGCGGGAACGCTGGAGCTTGTGTTCAGCGTTCTGATGCTGCGGCGCGGCGAAATTTCCGCGAGCCGGGGCTTTGAAAACCCCGATCCGGAACTGCCCGTCTCCCCCGTCTCGTCCAACACAATTCTTGAAAATCCGGAATTCGCGCTTTCGACTTCGCTGGCTTTCGGCGGCTCGAATGCGGCGGCGGTCATCCGCAGGAGGTTTTGATGATGTATTGCAAAGCGGCAGGTTACATCGCCGGAACGGAAAACCGGCTTGATGCGGCGGTTCTGAAAAAAATCCGCCGCGAATTCGGAATGTCGATCCGTTCCCCGCGTTTCAACCAGGTTCTCTTCGGCGCGCTCGGCGACCTTTTCGCGCGCTCCGGTCTGGACAAAGACTCTTTTGACAAATCCGCCGGACTGATCGTCGGAAGCCGTCTCGGCCCCGTCGGCATGGTCTCCGCGTTCCAGGATGAAATTCTCGATTATCCGGAAGATCAGGTAATGGCGGGAACCTTTGCCAATTCCGTCCACAACGCCCCCGCCGGAGCGGTGACGGTTCTTCTGGACGTCCGCGGCCCCGCATTCAGCGTCATGGGATTCGAAGACATGCTGGAGCAATCCCTCAATCTCGCCGAACTGAATCTGAACGCCGGAACATGCCCGGAGATTCTGGTGATGTTCGGAGAAGAAAGCTCGATTATCGGCGATGCGGTCAAGGAGGTTTACGCTCCGTTCGACAAGGAATCCGCCGCGGCGTTCCTTCTCACTGCAGATCCGCAGTATCCGGAGTTCCGCACCGAAGGCATTTCCGATTACCACACACTTTTCACAACCAACATCCGCTGACATGTGAAGCCCCCGGCGGTCTCTCGGACTCCCGGGGGCTTTTCTCTCTGAAAAATCAAGTTTTCTCCTCACTCGCGGATGATCTGTCCGTTGTCCTCTGCCTCCTCGTTATCAGGAAGTAAACGCTCCACCACTCCCTGTTCCATGAAAAGATGCCGTTCCAGACAATAACCATGAGCAATTTTAACGACGACTCCGGGCAGAATCATGAATACCATGGAGAATCCGCTCCGCCACGTGCCGCGCAGAACCGCCATTTTCTGTTCGTGCGGACTTCTTCCGGCTGCACAGGTATTGTTCCCGATCCAGCTGGCATTGTTTCCGGGTGCGCCTGATCAGATATGCCCGTTCCGGATCATTTCCGTAACCCGGACAACCTCAAACGCCTCTTCCGGCTTCACCGGATACGGTGCGCCCTCCGCCAAAGTCCGATAGACGACCTTGTAGAAATCATCCACTGTAAGCCCCGACGCGGGGGCAACCGTCCGGGTCTCTTCAATCCAGACGATCGGTTTGTTTGCACCGAAAACGCCCTCGTTCGGAGGAGTCGCATCGGAAGCGGGCTCCGCGGGTTCCGTCTTTTCCGTATCAACATATTTGAGCTGAATCTCTTTTTCATCCTGCGAAATCAGCGTCCCGCGCGTTCCGTAAACCGCATAGACCGGGGCGGGAATCGCAACGCCGCCGGAGACTTCGATATCCACGACAATTTTATTTGTGCCGCGCAGAACCGCTTTGAAATGATCCTCGGCGTCTCCCATTGCGGCAACAAGACGCAGGTCGCTCCAGACCGATTCCAGAGGAGCGTTGATGAACTGAAGCGCATGGTCAATCAGATGCGGGCCCCAGTTGTTGAGCTGTCCGCCGGCGCACGATTTCAGTGCCTGCCAGTCGGCGCGGCGCTGATAATTGTGACGGCAGAGTTTGATTTCATAGATATCGCCCAGAATTCCTTCCCGGATAATCTCCTGCACCTGCTGGAAACAGGCTTCGAATCTGCGGTTCTGGCGGCAGAACATCTTTCCCGGATGACGGTCGGAAACCTCTTTCAGCTTCATCGCTTCGGCATAGGAAATCGCGATCGGCTTTTCCGCGATGAGATGTTTTCCGGCTTCCAGAACCTGAATGTCGAACTTCACATGGTCGCGCGAACGAACCGCGACGGCGACGAGTTCAATCTCCGGGTCGGCCAGCATCTCCTCCGGAGAAGAGTAGGCTTTGCAGGCGGGATACTTTTTCTGCATCTGAGCCATGCGTTCAGGCAGAATGTCATAGCATCCTGCGATTTCATAACATCCGGAACAGCGGTCTATTTCATGCGTGTGCATTCCCCAGCCCGCGCGCCCAAGTCCCCAGATTGCAACTTTGATCTTTTTCATTTTCTGTTACTCCATAATTGCTTTCAGCTCTGTGATGCTGATTTTCAGATCTTCCAGAGGTTCCCGCAGATGCGTGTCGTGCTCAACGAAAACCCATTTCCTATAGTTTTTCTCTTTCAGGAGCCGTGCGGTTCCCTGCCAGTCGATCATCCCCGGACGGTTGCCGCCGCCGAGTTCGCAGAAGCGCAGACGCTCCCACCAGCGGTCGAGACCAATCGATTCATCCTTGACAAAAACATCTTTGAAATGAATCGCAGCAAGACGGTCGAAGTACCGTCCGGCGGTTGCGCAGACGTCTCCGCCGGCAGCGGCAAGATGCCCGATATCCAGAAGCAGCTTTGCTTCCGGAACCTCTTTCAGGAAGAAATCCAGTTCCTCCTGATTCTCGATCCGTGAACCGAGATGATTGTGCAGAGCCGCGGAAATTCCGTATTTTGCACACGCCCGGCAGAAGTTGCGGGAACGGCGGATGAAGGTATCCATCTCCACATCGCGTCCGCAGTCGCCGGGAGTAAGCCAAATGTAATCTTTCCCGAACGCGCAGCTCCATTCCATATTCTGTTCCAGACGCGGACCGCGGCAGGTTGCAAAATCCATGCCGGCGCAGTGAAACGTCACCGCACGGTTTACGGCCTCACAGGTATCGGCGGCTTCCAGCCGCTCAATCCCGCTGTACCCCAGCTGTTTGAGATTTGCAAGACGCTCTTCAAGATCGAAGAGTCCGCCCTCATAAACGTTCATGCCGTAATCGGCTATTCCGTATTTCATTTCAGTTCTCCCTATGTCTGATTATCCTTGATAAGACCTGCGCAAATCATGGATCTCCAGTCTGCGTTCAAGTTCCTCTTTGTTCAAATCTACGGATCAGGTTCATGTGCGGGACGCTGTTCATGAACTTCAGGGTAACTAGTTCAAACGGCTGCTTGCGGCTCTCTTCCTGCGCCCGGCGGGAAGGAGATTTTATCAGAACCTCAATCCGGTTCAATCCGGGTTTCAGAAACTTTCTGACATCGGCGCGGAAGCGGGAGAACATGTTCTCCGACCGTCCAGCGAATTCGCCGTTGATCCGGACTTCGCCGAACGTATCAATCGAGTCGATATTCAGGAATATGACTTTGGATGCAAGAAATTCCGGTTTCAGTTCAAACTCTTTTGCAAAAATCCAGTCGCACTCATGAACCCACTGAACGGCATTTTCGTTCAGCCCGATACAGGGATCCGGAATCAGCCCGGAATCCAGAAGAGCGGAATAGTTGTCGCCCGGCAGTTGAACCGGAATCTCCGGAATACCCTTCCGGCCGCAGGATAAACGCCACTCGGATGCAAGGTCAAATCTCATCCGTTTATTCTCCTTTTGAAATGATGAATGTATATGAACCTTCCGCGACCGGATGTTTCTCCGCACCCGGAAGAATCACATCTGCGGAACAGCCCGCGGGAATGGAAACCTCAAGTTCCACTTTGTCTCCGTTCCGTTTCCACTCGGAACGAATCTCCCCGAACGGGGATTTATGACTTGCTTTCACCCAGTCAAGCGCTTCGGGGAAGCGCGGATGAATGATGACATGACGGAATCCCGGAGCTTCCGGATCCGGTGCAATGCCGCCCCAGTACTGATAGAAGAATGCACTGAAATCTCCGAACGAAGGATGATTCAGCGACTCCGTTCCATCCCACTGTTCCCACAGCGTCGTTTCGCCGTTCGCGACCCGGCAGGCATACCCGGGAAACTCCGGCTGACAGAGCATTTTCATTGCGTAATCAGCATACCCGTATTCCGCAAGCATCCGGAGAACATATTTTGAACCGGGCATCCCGAAATCAATCTTGAAATCATTCGCTTTGACCGTTACCGCAAGCATTCTCGCCGCAGATGCGCGGTTTTCTTCCGCAACAAGTCCATAATACAGCGGACACGCCTGCGCGACCTGACAGCCGTTTGCATAGACTCCGTTCCCTTTGTGGAAACGGGCGTTGAACGCCGTACGGATCTTCTCCGCCAGGCTTCGATAATACGACGCATCATCTTCATAGCCAAGAAGATGCGAGACTTTTACGAAGAGTTCGCAATCGGCATAATATACCGCAGTGCAGAGAAGCGCGCGCGGCGCCATCTCCGGCGAATCCTTCTGACGCCAGGGATGCACATGCTCGCGCTTCGGGTGACACCAGTCGCCAAGTCCGAAATCAAGAATGTATCCCTCCGCACGGCTCGAACAGTACGCAAGATAACGCTTCACAGTCTCATAATTTTCTTTCAGCGGCGTCAGGTTCCCTGTGTAGAGATAAATATACCACGGAACAAACAGGCATGCGCTTTCCCACAAGGGCCCGCTCTCCCAGGTGAAGTTGTCCACCGGAAGAGGCGGAATCACTCCGTGTATGCAGCCGTTCGGTCTCTGGTCATCCTGAAAACAGCGGAGCCACTGAGCGTAATTTTCCGCCGCGCTGTAGTTGTAAAGTCCCGCTTCGCCGATCCAGAAAGCGTCTCCGCTCCATCCGCACTTTTCCCGATGCGGACAGTCTGTCGGAATCCCGACGAAGTTGCTGATGAACGACCGGCGGAAACAGTGCTGCAGCCGGTTCAGCACCGGTTCGGAACACTCAAAGGAACCGGCGGATTCAAACGCCGAGTGAACAACGCATCCTTCCACATGCTTCAGCGTCACTGTTTCCGGCATGCTGATCTTAACGTACTGGAAGCCGTGATAGTTGAAACGCGGCGCCCAGACTTCATCGCCGTTTCCGCGCAGAATGTAATGATCTGTCTGAAATTCCCCTTTGGTGAAAATCGCGATCCGTTCCTGATCGACGTCTCCGTTTTCCGCCAGACGCTCTCCGTAATGCAGAACGACTTCCGCTCCGCGGGCTCCGCTGACGGTGATTTTCACCCAGCCGGCAAAGTTCTGTCCGAAATCACAGACGGTGTCTCCTGTACCTTTCAGAGTCCATGATTTTTTCACCGGAAGAATCTGCATGACCTTGCATGGCGGCATGGTCTGCTCTTCCAGCTTGCCGCCGGGTCCGGCGACAATGCCGCAGTTCAGCCAGCCGCAGTCGTCGTATTCCGGCGTGAGCCAGCCGTCCAGTTCCAAACGTGCGTCGTAAGTCTCTCCGTTGCGGACTCCGCCGGAAACCAGCGGGCCCGATGACGTGACCTTCCACGAAGAATCTGTCCAGAGATACGGTTTTCCGTCCAGCTCCAGCTGGAGCAGCATCCGCGGATAATTCGGGAACATGAATTGCGGAGCGTTGTACCATCCGTTGCCGAGAACCGCACCGATAACGTTTTTCCCCGGATGCAGCAGCTTCGTTACATCATAGACAACGTATCTGAGACGCTTGGTGTAATTTGTCACCGCCGGATCCAGCACGTGGTCGCCGACTTTTTTCCCGTTGAGATACAATTCATAGAACCCGACTCCGCAGATGAGGATGCGGGCGTTTCCGGATTTTTCCGGAAGCGTGAACACCCGGCGGAAATACGGAGCCGCGCGCAACTCGCACTCCTGGATCAGGAGATGCGCATTCGGCAGACTGACCCACTGAGCCCGCCAGTCCGGATTTTCTTTTCCGTATGCAGTCATTTCAAAACACCCTTTTATTTCACTTCAAGAATCCGGTAATCCACATTGTCAAGCCAGATCTTGCCGCTCTCCTTCTCCGGAGTGAAGAATTGAAGTTTCAGAAGATGACATTTCAGGTCCGGAACCGCATCGTAGTTCTCGCCCGGCACGAATGTGAGCGTATATTCTTTCCACTCCTCATCAAGCGTAAAAGGTTTCGTCAGGAAAAGATGTTTGCCTTTGTGAACGGTGCCGATTCGCGGAATCGTGTTCATGATGACTGTGAGTTTATGCTTTCCGGTGCTCTTTGCCCAGAATTTCAGCTGCATCTTTTTCCCGGGAAGCATCGGCAGATAATGGGTTGCAAGTTTGCTTTCAACGCCCGGATTCCCGAACGCCAGTTCCAGACTCTTTTCTCCCGCGAAGAAATCCGGCGACGGGACAATTTCTCCGACAACCGGCTTGCTGTTGTTCGAGTTCGTTTTCAGAAAGTCCGCTCCGGTTCCGTTTTCAAACTCGCCGTCGGGGAAAAGATTGTCGGCAAGCTCCTCTTCCGTAAGTTTTGCAACCTTGAAATCCTTTACTTCGACACGGGTTGCGCCCTCCGTCTGATCCAGATAAAGACGTCCGATAATCGGCGCATCATTCTGCGCGTAAAGATAAGTCGTTGCAAAACGGGAGCCGGGTTTCACCGGGAAGAAAAGATAGCTCGCGGTTCCCTTCTGAGTCGCCAGAATTGCAATGCGGCAGGCGGAATCCGTGTTCACCTGAAAGGAAAAGCGGTAAAACGCCCCCGCTTGCGGACGGATCGCAAAAACGAGAGCGTGTTTTTCCGGCTTGTTTCCCTGAATCTCGTATGCCGCAGCCCCTTTTTTCCGCCACGGCTCCTGAATGTTTTCCACTTTGAAATCCGATGCGGCAAGCGTTGCCGTAACCAGTGTGCCCAGCAGGGCGAATGCGAATCTGTTCATTTTTTATCCTTTCAACAGTTGTTTTATTTTGACTCTGAAGAAACGCAGCCAAACGCCAGACGGTTCTGGAAAAAATCATTGCTTCCCGGAGTTCCCCATTCAAGCGACTGCATTTTCTGTTTTCCATGCGCGGCGTTGTTTGCTTTCCACGCGAAGCCGAGCCATTTTCCGTATTTCAGCGGGAACTCCAGACGGATCCTGTATCCGCCGTTTTCAAGCTTGACTTTCAGCTTGCACTCTTTTTCCTGAAGTCCGATCCCCTCCCCGTTCAGAAGCGTCAGCGGCTTCGTATCGTACGGGTTGATGAAAAAGCGGAAAACCTCCGGCGTGTAAACACCCGCGTGAGGAAGCGGCATCTGTTCCGGTGCGCGGTCGAAGAAGAACTCGAGTCCGTCACACTGCCACGCCTCGCGTCCGGCGTTCGGTCCCGACGGGACCGCATCCTTTACGCGAAACTCACAGACGACGTTCCCTCCGGCAAGCGTCACACTCCCTTCCGAGTAGAATGTTTTATCCGGTGTGGAAAGAATCATTTTCCCTCCGTTCGCAACCGTTGCCGTTTCGATGAAACGGCAGGGAGACTGACCGATCCGGTCTCCGAATTTGAAGAAATAGAAGAGCGGTTTTCCGGCAACGCCCGGCATTACGGCAAGGGATTCATTCCGGAATTCCTGCGATGCAAGCTGAAGCTGCAGCGGACTCTTTGCGCGGAGCAGTCCGCCTTTCAGTCCGGTCAGAACATTTTCCCTGTTCTGCGAAATGTTCCCGATCCGGAAGAACAGCCGATCGCCGATCTTTCTTGCGACCGGAGAGAACACCGGCTGTTCGAAGCGGATCTCCGGCTGTTCCAGTCTTTTCCGGAACTCCTCCGCCGTAAGTGAACCGGGCAGACAGTAAACCGGATTCGCCGTCACCGGAACAAAGCCGGATGCAACCGGGTTGCCGAGAACGTCGTAAAGTTCCATTCCGGAAAGATTGATTGTCATTTTCCCGGTCGGGCGGTACTGCCACATCGCCGCGAGCGGCTTTCCGCTGCGTTCAAAACGATAGATGACAAGTCCGTTGGAGTACTTGTATTTCTTCACCGGCTTTGCCCCCTCGAAATGACGGGAAAGCGCATTCAGTGCAACGAAAATACTGTTCGGCGTCCAGGAATCGATTCCGTGCGGATTGTGGCTCGAACTCAACATTTGAGTCCAGAGCTGATTCTCATAAAGATCCATCGACTGCCGCACACCTTCCCCGAGGTCGGTCAGAATGCGCTGCGCCAGATGATGCGGATGCGCATTCGACTGCGCCGAAAATGAACGGTCCTGATCGTCGCGGTCATAAAGAAAGAAAAGTTCCGTGTTGAAAAGCGGTTTTCCCTTCACAATTTTCCGGATTTCCGCAATCTGTTCATCCGCCGGAGTCACCGAGGAGAGTGTCCGCGCATTGTACGGATGAAAGCTGACCGCGTCGAGATTTTCCAGAGCCCCGGCTTTCACGCATCCTCTCAGGTATCCCTGCACAATGCCGCCCATATCTCCGGTAACGCAGATTCCGAGCATCATGGCCTCCGGATTCTCCTCCTTCATCGCACGGTACGCCGTTGCAAGATACCTGGAGTAGAGCTCCGGACTCATGAAAAGATTCGGTTCGTTCATGAATTCATAAAGCCGGATGCGTTTTCCCGCATGTCTGACAAACGCACGGACATAACGCTCAAAAAGTTCCTCGGGAGGTGTGCGGACAATAAACTTCGGGTGCGTTCCGGCGGGATTCTTTTCAACCAGCGTTGTTTTCTCCGCAAGCCACTGCGGGTACGGCGTGTTGTTCTGTCCTTTGATCTCCATCATCTGTCCGAAACACGGCATGAGGGAGACATGATGCTTCGCCGCGACGTCGGTCCAGTAATCCATCTCGCTGAAATCAAATTTTCCCTCCTGCGGCTCCACCAGACGCCAGTCCGTAACCGGATACGACATGGTCCGCACGAGGCGACAGCCCATCAGTTCAAGCAGACGGTATTTTTCCTCCGGAGAATCCCCGACTCCAAGACGGCAGACATTTCCGTTGTAGAAGGAAATCTCGCCCGCATTCACAATCGCCGTGCAGAAATCGTTCATCGGGTCGAGTTTCTCCCCCGGAACATATTTTCCGACGGCGCAGACAAGCGCATCAAGGTGTTCGGCGGCAATCGCGCTCCTGCGCGGAACAATGCGGAAAGCGCCGTAGCGGGAAAGCGTAAACCGGAGCGTTGTTTTCAGCACCTCTCCCGGCGCAAGATCATACGGCAAAGTTCCGCTCTGCACAACCTCCCCGGTCTGGTCGCCGGTCATATCGAACACGGCATTCCCCGAAAGCCGCTTTTCCGAATTGTTGCGGAGATACGCCGTAACGGCTGCGGACTTCTTTTCTCCGCGCCCGAAAACCAATACTTTTTCTTCCGGAACGAGCGCAATGCTCAACGCGGGCGACGCCGCGGCGTCCCCGGTTTTTTCCACCCGGATATTGTCGATCCAGAGACTCCCGGTTGTCGCCCCGGGCGCCCCCTGGCAGACCTGAAGCTGCCATTCGCCAATAACTTTTTGCGTATCGAATTCAAAACTGAACTCCTGCCACTCTGTCGTAACCGGGAAGACTTTGGAGCGCATATTCCATACGCCGTCCGCATCAATGCAGACCGCCCGCAGGATCACCTTCTTCACGCCTTCACTTCCGCGCATGGCGCAGCCGATTGTGACCTTGGCATTGGCGGGAAGATGTATTCTCTTTGTCCGCAGCTGGAAAAATTCGCCGAACGGGTTGTCAATGCGCAGAGAATATTTTCCCTGAAACGGATTTTCCGGATCGGCGGCCGGCTGGGAGAACCGCATCTCCGGATTCGTTTTCGGATTCATCAGCCGCCAGAGCGCGAACCCGGCGGTTCCCATTTCCGCGCCGGAATTGAAAAACAGATTCCCGGCGGAAAGCAGACTTGCCTGCAGGAGACCCGCAAGACACAAAAAGCGTTTTCCGGAACAAGTATTCAGAATAGACATGTGGGCTCCTTCGTGTTATTGTGTAATCACGGTTCCGTTGGAATCGCAGACATCCAGTTTCTGCGAGCCGTAAACAAAATTGTGTTCCGTCTGAAGCCGGCTCAGCTTCGCCGCTCTTGCGCTGCCGTCAAGCATGGCGCAGTTCGCGCGTCCGCCATGCATAAGAGCGGAGTAGAGTTTGTTCAAAGAGAAGTAGAAACCTGCGCACTTTTGCGCATAATTCATGTTCAGAGTATCCATGTACAGCACAGTGGAACTCGGTCTGTTCTTCGGAACTCCGGCCCGTTCGATCTTGCCGAGCGAATTGATCATCCACGCCTTTTTCGTTCCCTGAACTCCTCCGACCTCAGGATTCGGCGCATCATAAGCACCGAAAAGATTAAAGTTGATTCCGAAACTCTGCGCTTCCACTCTCTGGGACGGCGACCACGGCATTTCCGGACAGTGCATCGAATTGAATTTTGCTACCTTCGCCGTTTCGCCAATAACACCGCTGACTTCCGCATACGTTTTCCCCGTGGAGTGCGCGTACAGAATCCCCGCCCAGAATTCATCTTCCGGATTCGGTCCTTTCGAGGGAACTATGTAATCGTTGAAATCATTTGCATACAGCGTCGTCATTGTCCCGCAGGTCTTCAGATTGTTGAGACATGTGATGCTTCTCGCTTTCGCTCTCGCCTGATTCAAAGCCGGCAGAAGCAGCCCGGCAAGGATGGCGATGATGGCAATTACCACAAGGAGCTCTATGAGGGTAAATCTGCAGAATCTGCCCTCAAAACGGAATCTGCGGTGTTTCCGGGACTGAACAGAAAAAGCGGAGGTTTTCGTTTTCATAAGTAATTTCTCTTTCCTTTGTTTTTTGTTATTTCAGGCGGCGGCCTGCTCGAACAGACCGCCGCGTTTTCATTGGAACTCAACACTCAGCATACGGTTTCAGGGCGTCGCGGACTGCCTCGAGCAGCTTCATGCCGTAAAAATTGTCCGGCTCCAGATAGCTTCCCTCGGTCCACTCATTCCAGGCGTTGAAAAACATGATCCGCTCATCGGCCGGACGCGTCATCAGGAGCTCCGCCGTCTTGCGGGTTGCATCCGCAAGTTTTTCGGGAGAGCTTTCCATAACCGCCATCCACGGATAACAGGGCGTCGGGTCGTAAACTTCCGACTGAATCGTGCGCGGAGAGGGATCCCATCCGGTTGTAATGACCGGATAAAACGGGAACGGCAGAGCCTGCATTGTCTTTTTCGCGACTTCGATATAATCGTCCGCCATCTCCTGAAAATCGACGCGTGGGAACTCCTGCATCCACTTTTCGGAAAGACAGACGCAGTTGTAGCTTGTGCAGCTGTCGAACCCGGTCTTGATGACCTGATCATGCCGCGCCGCGCTCTGGGGACTGCGGTCGAGCATGTCGAGCCCCACCGCGTTCAGATGAAGTCCGGTAAGCCCCGCGGCCTTCGCTCTCGCCCGGAAATCCTCAAGCACTTCCGCGGCGTCTTCCACTCCGCCCATCTGGGAAATGAATCTGGAAATCGCATAGATGGAGAAATACGGTTTCCCGTTGATTTTCCAGTAGTTCGGCTGAGTAAGATAATGTTCGATGAGATAATCCCAGACATACGGAATCGTATCCTTGCGGGTCGTCCACGGGAAAGTGATTTTGTAATTGGCGGTATCGCGGTTGCCCGGATGAAAATTTTTCCAGTCGTGGTTTGCCCACATCAGGGCGAATTTCATGCGGCTGCGGTTCGGAGCTCCGAGAAAACCTTCGTTCAGCGCCCGTTCGAGGAAGGGTCCCTCATACCAGTACCAGTCGAAAATGAACGCATCAAGTCCGTGATCCGCCGCGGCGTCGATCTTCTTCGCCATCACAGCGGGATCCGCTTCGTCTTCGTACCCCCATGCGGGGATTTTCGGCTGCATGTGACCGGGGAAACGCGCCCCCGCATGTTTCATCAGCTCCCATTCCGTCCACCCCTTGCCGTGAACCGCTTCATTGCGCGGATCGACATGGAAATTCGGGAAATAATATACCGCCGTCTGCATAATTCCATACCTCCGGATGTTGGTTGATTTTGTTCTTTCGTTATATTATAGCACAAAACCAGCCGTTTGTGAATGCCTAATAGAGACAAAAACATATCTTTTTGTCCCCCGCAGATTTCTTATTCCGGATCGGCGGAAATATTCTTCTCCGGGGAAAAACGGTTCAGTTTGCGGTATTCGCGCGGGGAAATGGCAAGATGCTGTTTGAAGAAACGCGAAAAATAGAATTCATTGCAGAACTGAAAATGATCCGCGATCTCCCGGATCGTCATATCGGAGGAGGAAAGATATTCCGCCGCTTTCGTCGCAAGAATGCGGTTGAAAAAACGCTTCGGGGAGAAACCTGTGTCGTAAATGAATTTCTTGATGAACGTTTTCCGGTTCATGCGCATCACCTCCGCCATCTGTTCCACATTGACGCCCGCATGACAGTTATGCAGGAAATAGTCAAAAAGCGGCGCATAATGAGAATAGGTCGGCAGAAGCCGCTCCACGGAAAAATGCGTATTCAATACAAAATCCGCAATGAAATCCCAGCAAAGCGCGCGCATGAAGGCGGTGAGCAGGAAACGGTCCGGATTGAGAAGCATCCGGCGGATCGTTTCAATACGTCCCCCGTCGTTTTTATGATACAGGCGGTCGCACTGGCTGAAAAGATCAATACCGCAATAGAGCTCCATAAAGAAATGAATGGAAAGATGCCGCATGGAAGCGCTCTGGTCATGGGTTATTTCATGAAACGCGGGAACCAGCACAATGGTTCCGGGAGTCAGCCGGACGGTTTCATTCGCATCGGAGAAAGAGGACTCTTCACTGTCTTCCAGAATGCAGATCAGGCGGTTGCACGGAAGCCGGCTCTTCCATTTTCCTGAATTGTATCCGTAAAAAAAATCGCGGAAGTGCAAACTCAGCTGATCGCAGAAAGGACGGATTCCGTATTCGTCAAAATGAGAGATTTCCACGCGTTTCATTCATTTTCTCCTTTATCTCAGCCTTCAGGATTCCTCTTTTTACTATATCCTCCGGTATTTCAGAAATCAAGAAAACTGTCTGCTTGAATTCAGAAAAACAGAAAAAATTATCAGAGAAAACTTTTTCTGCAAAAAATACTTTTCAGCATCTTGACTTTTCCGGAAAGCGGAGTATAATAACATCAAAAGTGAAAATATTTACAGTTTTGAGTACAAACATGAAGAGCAAAATAACCATAACGGAGATTGCGGCGGCGTGCGGAGTCACGACTGCCACGGTTTCCAGAGTCATCAACAATCAGCCGGGAGTCCGCAAGGAGGTCCGGAAGTTTGTTCAACGCTATATCGACCAGCTCGGCTGGCAGTGCTCAAGCCTCAAGACGCGTCTGCCGAAACTCTCCGGCGGAAAAACGGTGTTCATTCTCTGCCGCGCCAATCTGCTCAACGGCGGCGGACGCTATTCCGCGCAGGAAGCCCTCCAACTTCTGATCGAACGCCTTGAAGCGGAAGGATATCTTCCTTTCACCATTTTCGGGCAGACCATGCAGATTCTCGAAAAATGCCGCGAATTCAAACCGCATGCGGTTGTTCTCTTCACTAAAAATTCCTGGATGGAAGAACCGATCCGCAAACTCATCAAACAGGGAATCCGCGTTGTTGCCGCATACGGAAACGAATTCTCTGGAAGCTGTCCGCAAGTTCATTCTGACTATGCGGACGCCGTGAAAAAAGCCGTTCGCCGTTTCCGCGCCCTCGGCTGTTCAAAAATCGGACTTTTTGCGGGAAACGGACTTCATGTCCATCCAGAAACACTCGAAGACATTCCGATGTCGTGGGTCCGAAATATCGCGGAAGCGCTCGAAAACTCGCTTCCCGATTTCTCGCTCAAAGGGAATGTCATCAGCGACAACTTCGGCGCCCGCGGCGAGTTGCGGAATTGTCTGGAAAACGGACGTTTTGACGGCTGGATCTGCTGCGGACGCACCATGCTTTACCAGTTCACACAGGAGGCGGAATCCGCCGATCTCCGCATTCCGGAGGATCTCCCCGTTCTCGCATTCTCTTCCGGGAATCTGGAATTCGAACCTCCGCTGCGGGTCGGACATTTCGTTTCCCAAACCGCACTCATTGCGGATCAGCTCTTCCGCTGGATCTCGGCAGAAGTCTTCCCCGAAACTGTTGAAGTCGCCCTTCCCTGCCTCTTTCAGGCAGGAAGCGCTGAATATAAAACAAAAACAAACTCAGGAGGAAAGAGAGAATGAAACCCCGAAAACAAAAACAAAGCAGGTTCACGCTCATAGAACTCTTGGTGGTAATTGCAATCATAGCAATTCTTGCCGCAATGCTTCTGCCTGCGCTGAGCGCGGCACGGGCAAAGGGACGCGACATCAGCTGCGCCTCAAATCTGAAGCAGATCGGAACCGGACTCCGGCTCTATCTGGACAACAGCAATGAATTCATGCCGAAAAGCACCGGAAATCTCGCAGCGAATCAGGGCAAGTGGGACGATATGATATTCGCAACGCTGTTTCCGAACCTCAAACCGGCGGACAATATGATCTTCCCCGCTTCAACCTGGGCGGTTCCCATGAAACCGCGCGCTCCGTTCGACTGCCCCACCTCCGACGCTTCCGCGCCGCGGACTCTCCGGAACGATTACGGACTCAACTCCGCCATGCTCGGCATTTCCGCCAAACGCATCGCCCGCCCCTCCGCACGCGGAACCGTCATGGATATGGTGAAATACAACGCCAGTTTCCCGCTCTCCGTCCTGACGGGAACCACCGTCGCGGATTATGACGGGCTTTTCGCCACGGAGCAGGAAGTCCGCCGCCACAATTCCAGACGCGGCATCAACGTCCTTTATTTTGACGGTCATGTGGAAGGCAAAGCACATGCCGCCATTCCTCGCTCGCAGGGAACTTCCGCAGAACAGTATTTCTGGGGAGGCGGAGACAACGGCAAAAACGGAGGTCTTTAATTATGAAAAAAACATTCATTCTGGCACTCCTGCTCTCCGCCGTCAGCGGATTCGCCGCCGCGCTCGCACCGGAAATCGCACAGGGGAATCAATGGAAAATGGACCGCGGCGTCTCTCATCTTCAAAAGGAAGGAAGAGAATACATTCTGCTGAATATCAAGGAAAACGAACGCGCCGGACGCCACTACGCGGAAATTCCAATCAACCTTTCCGCTCATGCGGGAAAATATGTGACATTCGTCATCCGTCTCCGCAGCAGCGGCTGGAAACAGGACAAAAAGGACCGTTCCCGCCGCGGCATCCGCTTCGCCGTTTCGTATAAACACCCGGAAACCGGACACTCCGTCTGGCATCACTCCTGGGATACATGGGACACCGTCGACTGGGAAAAGTATTCCGGCAGAAGCGAAAACGCCCCGCGCGAAATCTCCTTCTTCTCCAAACTCGATTCCGGCATATCAAAAGCCGTCCTTCACCTCGGCACGGAGAACAACTTCGGAACGGCGGAGTTCGATCTGAGTTCCTTCCGCGTCTTCCAGCCGTTCCGCGAAGATGCTTCCGATTACATCTGCGAATATTCGGACCGCGTCCGCAACGCCCCCGTTCTCCGCGGCGTGAACAGCTCTCCGAATCCGCTGAAAGCAGAAGATCTGAAAACACTTCATGAATGGAACGCAAATGCCGTCCGCTACTGGCTCAGCGCCTATCCCTGGGTCTTCGACGGCAAGGATTTGAACAAATTGCGCAAACTAGTCGTGAAACGTCTGGAGAATCTGGACAAGATCTCCCCGATTGCGCAGAAGTACGGAATCCGTCTGATCCTCTGCTACGGTCTGCCTCCGGGCGGACGCCGCGGCGACGCCACGCTTGAAATGCAGCACAATCCCGCACTCGCGGAATTCTACGAGGAAACCTGGAAGCTGATTGCCAAACACTGCAAAGGCAATCCCGCAATCTGGGCGTATGACCTCATCAACGAGCCGCAGCAGACAACGGAGCTTGCGGTCGGTTACCTGGAACTCCAGCACCGCGCCGCAAAAGCGATCCGCGAAGTCGATCCGGATATGCCCGTCATCATCGAAGCGAATCTGCTCGCATCTCCGGAAATGTTCCGTTTTCTTGAACCGCTGAAGATGAAAGATGTCATCTATCAGGCGCACATGTATGCCCCCGCTGCATTCACGCATGCCACGCAGGGCCCCTACCCGGGAAAATTCCGCGGGGAATACTGGAACAAGGCGATGCTGCGGAAAACGCTCCAGCCCATCGCGGACTTTCAGAAACGTCACAAAGCGCGCATCTACATCGGAGAATTCTCCGCCCGTTCCAAAGCGGACGGCGCGGAACGTTATCTGCGCGACTGCATTGACCTCTTCGAGGAGTTCGGCTGGGACTGGACGTATCATTCCTTCCGCGAAGCTCCCACCTGGGACGTGGAAAAGGAGTGGAAAGAAAACCGCCATGTTCCCTCCGCCGACAATCCCCGGAAACGCGTTCTTCTCGACGCTTTGAAGCGCAATAAGTAAAAGTTTTTCTCAAAAAATCCTGAAAAGCTCCATTTTTTCAAAAAAAGATGGAGCTTTTCTTTGCATTTGCTGTCTAATGTGCTAAAATACCAAAGCTGTCAAAGCAACGGAATCTTGAAACAATAAAGGAGAAAAAACATGTCGATTCGTCTCATGCTTTTATGCGCGGTCGCTTGCGGAAGCACTCTCTTCTTCAGCGCCTGCACAACAAAGGAAGCTGTCGCGGAACAACCGGAAAAGAAACAGGCTCCGGTTCCGGCAAAAGTTGAAAAGAAACAGACTCCGGTCCTCGCGGAAGCGAAAAAGGAAGAAGCTCTGGTTCTGACCGCCCCCGTGAACGGAGCTCAGGTCTCCCTGCTCAACGCCGGACAGAAGGCGTTTCTGAACATGCCGCGCGCCGAACGCGTCGCATTCTTCGCCGATCCGGCAAAACGCAAACAGCTCAAAAAGAACGGATATTATCCCGAACCGGTCCGCCTCAAATGGACTTGGAACGGCAAAAGCAATCCGAAATTCACCGTAACCGTCACCCGCGAACAGGACAAGACTCCGGTTTTCACCGTCAAAACCAAAAAGACGGAAGCCGTGGTCTGGAACCTTGAAATCGCCCGCAACTACACCTGGACCGTTTCCGCGGACGGCAAAACCGCTTCCGCAACCTTCAAAACGGAAGATCAGGCTCCGCGTCTCCTCCGGATTCCCAAAATTCCGAACGTGCGCGACCTCGGCGGACGCATTGGTCTCGACGGCAAGCGCGTCAAGCAGTCTCTCATCTACCGCACGGCGGGACTGAACGACAATGCCCGCGAAGTCAAGTACACCCGTGATGAACTTTACGGCAAATACGGCGAAGCTCTCAAAGAAAAAGAAAAAACGGTTCTTGCGGAAATCGGCAACCTGCGCGATTTCCAGAAGAAGCCCGCAACGCTTGACCTCGTCAGCATCAAGCTCTCGCCCGAATGGAAAGTTTTCCTCATGAAGGGCAGCATCACAGCTCCGCCGGAAATCCCCGCAGAGATCCCCGCGGAATACAACGGCAAAAAACCGATCACCGTCAAACTGGATGCGAACGGCAAGTTCTCCTTCCACAAGAGAATGGAAGAGCCCGCAATCTTCATGCAGGAATTCAACGCCCCTGCCGACGGCTGGGCGGCAATCGGCTGCGGCGCCGACTGGTTCTGGAGCATCAGCATCAACGGCAAGCTCGCGTTCGACCGCGTCAAAGCCGGCAACGCCGTTCACCCGATCTCCGCGGAAAACTATCAGTTCCTCATTCCCGTCAAAGAGGGCAAAAACGTTCTTGCCGCAGTAGTTTTCACCGGCTCGGATTCCTGGACCTGGTGTTGCACGGACAAGGTTAAAAACTCCGTCCCGAAGATGCTTCAGACCACCATTGACAACAAGGAGCGCTATCTCCACGAACTCTTCGCCGTCGTCAAGGAAATCAAGCCCGGAAAGAACCGTCTCTCCTCTGCAACCAAAGCTTACATGCTGAAGGAGCTCGGAATCAAGAGCGACCTCGACCTCCGTTCCGACAAAGAGTGCTACGGCATGACCGGTTCCCCGCTCGGCAAAGATGTCACCTGGTTCCACATTTCCTCTGCCGCATACGGTGGAATGCAGAGCGACTGGGGCAAGGAAGCATTCAGACGCGACTTCCGCATCTTCCTTGATGAGAAGAACTATCCGATTGACTTCCACTGCATCGCCGGACAGGACCGCACGGGTGCTCTTGCATTCATCCTGAACGGTCTGCTCGGAGTCTCCGAAGAGGAACTTTACAAGGACTGGGAAGCCACCGGTTTCTGGAATCCGGATCCGAATTTCAGCCATAAACACCGCTTCAATCACCTCGTTGCCGTTTTCGCCAGCTATCCCGGCAAAAACATCAATGAGAAGATTGAGAACTATGTTCTCTCCTGCGGTTTCACCAAAGAGGACATTGCCAAGTTCCGTTCGATGATGCTCGAATAACACATCCGGAACAGCAGAGGAAGCGGGGCGCGAAGCCCCGCTTTCTGTTTTTAAATCTTTCCGCTCTCAAATCAGCACTGCACCCTGGAAAATTTTTCATTTTTCCCGATTTCTTTTTTTGATTTTTGCATGAGTGTGATGTATATTTCACAGATTTAAAACAAGCCCGGTCGATCCCGGAAGGAAGGACATCATGGCAAACGAATATGATTGGAAAGCAATGCGCGAGAAGAAGGCTTTTCTCGCACTGGAAGACGGAACCGTATTCCGCGGACGCTCGGTCGGAGCAAAAGTCGACCGCGTCGGCGAAGTCGTGTTCAACACCGGTATGTGCGGTTATCAGGAAATCCTCAGCGACCCCTCCTACGCCGGACAGTTCGTTACCATGACCTATCCCGAAATCGGCAACTATGGCATGAACGACGCCGACCGCGAGTCCCGCGCCCTCTTCCTCAACGGCTTCATCATGCATGAATACAACGAGCCCAGCAACTGGCGCGCGCAGGAAACTCTCGCCCAGGCGCTCATCGGCGCCGGAGTTCCCGCCATCGACGGAATTGACACCCGCGCGCTCACTCTCAAGCTCCGCTCCACCGGAACTATGAAGGGATACCTCCACTGCTCCGATGAAGAGATTTCCGAAGAAGCCGGTGTCGCAAAAGCCGCCGCGTGGGAAGGACTTGACAATCAGGACTATGCGTCCAGAGTCACCTGTGAAAAGAACTATCATTTTGATCCCGATGGCTCCATCACCCGCTCCTGGGGCATTGCGGATGAACTGCCCCCGGTCGAACACCGCATCGTCGCGGTGGACTTCGGCATCAAGTGGAACATTCTCCGCTCGCTCCGTCTCTGCGGTCTCGACGTTCAGGTTGTTACGGCGAAAACCTCGGCGGAAGAGATTCTCGCGCTCAAACCCGACGGAGTCTTCCTCTCGAACGGCCCCGCCGACCCCGCCGCTCTGCCCTACGCATCCGAAATGGCGGCAAAACTCATCGGCAAAGTCCCCGTCATGGGAATCTGCCTCGGTCACCAGATTCTCGGACGCGCTGTCGGCGGCAAAACCTACCGTCTGAAATTCGGTCACCACGGCTGCAATCACCCGGTCAAGAACCTTGCGACCGGAGCCGTTGAAATAACCTCGCAGAACCACAACTTCGCGCTTGATCCGGATTCCCTGCCTTCCTGCGTGGAAGTCACACACATCAACCTCAATGACGGCACTGTTGAAGGACTCCGCCACAAAGAGGCTCCGATGTTCTCCGTGCAGTATCACCCCGAAGCCGCGCCCGGCCCCCACGACCCGTTCTATCTTTTCAAACAGTTCAAGGATATGCTCGGCAAATGAAAACTGCGCGGCGGACGGTTCTGTTTTTTCTCGCGGGACTCGCTCCGCTTCTCTCCTCGTGCACTCTTTTTGAGGAGGAAAAAACACCGGAGCTCCCGTCTGAAGAACTGGTTCGGATCGCCGCGCAAAAACGCCTTCAGAATCTCCAGCAGCGCCGCATTCTCTTTGTCGCGATCTGTGCACCGGAAAACACAGCCGATTTGAGGGAAGCCGCTAAACGGAACAACTGGAGAATCGCATATTTTTCGATCGACAGAGACAAAGCGTTCGCGGCAATCCGCAACGGAAAGGCCGATATTGTAGCCGGCAAACTGACTCCGGCGGAAATCCGCGCCGCCCGCCTGACTCCGCTCATGGAATACCGGGTCTCCGGGAAAACCTATGCTTATGCAGCCTGGAACGGGGCGGAAGAGCTGGAAAACGTGTTGAAAAACGGAACAAATCCGACAAATTCAAACATTCCGCTTGAAAAAAGCGTTTTGCAAGAGTAACTTATATATGAAAAGAGGAGCTGTCACAGAATGAAAATATGTTTTCACGTCCCGCATTTTTTGTTTGCGGCGTTTTTATTGATAAGCGCATTTGCACTTTCCGCACAGAATGGAAGCGCATCCGCTCTTGAACCTGCCCGCATTGCCATGCTTCAGGAAGATTACAGAACCGCGGCAAAAGAGGCCTCGAAACTCTACTTTCTCTCTTCCGATTCCGCCGTTGCGGAAGAGGCGCTCAAGCTCTCCATCAGCGCAAACCTCGCAATCCGCAATGCCGGAGGCAAGGTTTCCGATTCCTTCAGCCTCCGGATCAACAAAGCCGCAAAGCGTCTTCTGGTTTTGACGGCGGAAGAAACGATTTACCGCAGTTTCGAACTGGAATGCGGAGCGGACTTCTCCGTCCCGTCCGGCACTTTCACGGTCGGAACGAAACTCGCTTATCCGAACTATGAACTGAACGGACAGTTTTACAAGTTCAACCGGCCGGGCAACACGCTTGGCAGCCGCTGGCTCGAACTGCGCAACGCGGAAGGAACACCCGTCTCCGGAATTCACGGCGAAGCCCCGCAGACAGCAGAATCCGAACACCTGTTTTTCCGTCTGAAGAACTCAGACATCAATGAAATATTCGTGCTGCTTTCCGAAGGCGGCACGGTGCTCGTCATGTAAAACCGACGGCTAACGAAGGAGTTTTTACGAATATGTCAATCGTCAATCTGGAATTTGAAAAACCGATCGCGGAGCTCGAAGCGAAACTGGCGGAATGGGAATCCCTGAGTTCCTCCAGCCATATCGATGCGGCCGTGGAGATCAAGGCGCTCAAAGTCAAGATCGAAGAGATGAAGAAAAACATCTACGGGTCTCTCTCCGCATGGCAGCGCGTTCAGCTCGCGCGTCATCCGAACCGCCCCTACACGCTCGATTATATCGAACGCCTCTGCACCGATTTTCTTGAATTCCACGGCGACCGCAGATTCGCGGACGACGCCGCAATCGTCGGCGGCTTCGCGAAGATCGACGATATTCCTGTCATGGTCATCGGCACACAGAAGGGACGCAACACCAAAGAGAACGTCATGCGCAACTTCGGCTGTCCGCATCCGGAAGGATACCGCAAAGCCCTGCGCCTGATGCAGATTGCGGAAATGGCGCGTCTGCCGATCATCACCTTCATCGACACCCCGGGAGCATTCCCCGGCGTCGCCTCCGAAGAGCGCCACATCGGCGAAGCCATCGCGGTCAACCTGCGCGAAATGTTCTCTTTCACCGTCCCCATCATCTGCGTGGTCATCGGCGAAGGCGGCTCCGGCGGCGCACTTGCCATCGGCGTCGGAAACAAAGTCATGATCATGGAAAACGCCTACTACTCCGTCATCACCCCGGAAGGCTGCGCCGCGATTCTCTGGAAAGACCGCGCCTATTCCGCTCAGGCGGCGGAAGCGCTGAAACTTACCGCCCATGACCTGCTCAAACTCAAACTCGTCGACGGTGTCGTCGAAGAACCGCTCGGCGGAGCTCACAAGGATTATGACGCCGCGGCAGAAAACCTCAGAAAAGCTGTTCTCGCCGCGCTCAAGGAATTCGACGGCTGGACGCCGGAGCAGCTCAAGACCCAGCGCTATGAGCGCTTCCGCAACGTCAAGTTCTATGCGGAACCGAAAAAATCCGGAAAAGCCGAAGCGGAGAAATAACACGATGTTCACCGGCTCCCTGGTCGTAAGACCGGCGCGCTACACCCCCGAAAAAGGGCTGCACCACGCCGACAACACCGACGTCCACCATATCTGGGCGCTCCTCGGCGGTTATGCGAAGGAGCGTCTGCTCCTTCCCCGCACAGCCGAGGATATTCAGGAAAAAATCGGCAACTTCCGCATTGCGGAACTCGACGGAAAATTCGTCGGCTGCATCGCTATTCGCGACTACGGTCATTCGCTGTACGAAGTCCGCTCATTCGCGGTTGTTCCCGAACATGTCGGTCAGGGCATCGGCTCCGAAATCCTCGCGGGCGTCATTCGGCAGATGAAAGATGCGGGCGTTCCAGCCCGTCTCTTCTCGCTGACCTACCGCGCCCATTTCTTCATGCGTCTCGGATTCCGGATCGTGGATAAAAACATGTTCCCCGGCAAAATATGGAGCGACTGCGCAATATGCAGCAAGAAGGACAACTGCGACGAGACAGCGGTTCTGATGGAATTTCTCTGACCCGTCGCCGCCGCACCCCGGAAGCCGTCGCCGACGCCGCATCCGCGGTACACGACGGCTGCACCGACCTTTTTGTCTACGGAACCCTCCTGAGCGACCGCCATGTCAAGCTGATTCTCGGTCGCCGCGTCGAAACGGAACCGGCGGTTCTCAACAATTACATGCGCATTGTTCCTCCGGGAGCCTTCTTCTTTATCGTCCGCCAGAAAGGTTCCCAGGTTCGCGGACGCATTCTCAAAGCCCTCACGCCCGAAGAACTCGTCCTGCTGGACGCCTTCGAGGATGAAAAGAAACTCTATTTCCGCCGCCGCGTTGTCGTCCGCGACTCCGCTGGAGAACGCCGCCGGGCGGAAACGTATATCGGCAATGTCCCCGCGCTTCAGAAATCCTTCGGTGCGGAAATCCAGTTTGAAGACCGCTACAATCTTTATCTGGAACGCAAAATCAGCACCACGCTCAACGGCATTGCGCCGGACCCGGAAAAAGAATCGGAAATTTCCAAGCGCGCCATGCAGGAGCTCATGGGGTCCGAAATCGACCAGCTCATCCAGTCGCATTTCGACGGGGATTATGTCTGCAACTATCTCATGCTCCAGGCGTTCAGCGGCGCCCAGCCCCCCGACCTGAACAAAGTCTTCGCGAACTGCGGAATCCGTCCGTATGCGGACTCCTACATGGAGCTTGTCTGCAAGCACATCATCTTCAATCAGCTCGCGGAAAAGCTCCGCCATGAATTCCATGACGCCGTCCGCGTCGCTCATAAGTATTTCCGTCATGGAGTGACCATTCTGCTGGCGTTTCTCTACTACAATTCCAACAAACGGAAAATCAAAAAACTCATGCGGGAGAAACAGCTCGACGCAGCCGTTCCCGGACGTTCCTACTGCGAGTATGCGGAACTCTGCATTGCCGTCGCCGATGAAATCTACGACCACCGGAAAATGCAGGATATCGTGGACTACGTCGGCTTCAACTGGCATTCCACGCCGACCCCGCTCGGGGCGGAACTGGAATTCAGCTGTCTCGGCTCGCGCGCTGTCTATGCGGAACCGGGGGAGGACAGCCGTTTCGATTCCTTCAACTGGTTCAACGACTTCGACCTCCGCCGCCGCATGTGGCGTCTCGGCGGTCATGTCGATGCGCACCGTCCGCTTACCGCCGGAACCACCAGCCGCAACCGCGGGTTTCTGGAATACGCGCTCGGACGCTTCAACATTATCGGCGACCTCTCGCGTCCGCTGTTCGACTGTCCGTGGGCAATGTCCATGGTCATCAATGAAGCCGTGAAGTTCCTCGAAATCCCGACCCACAGCCTGCACATCTCCATGGAACTTCCGAAAATCAACGGGGAAACCGCCATCACCGACCGGCCGCACAGGGAAACCGACCTGGTCTGTCTTCTCCTGCTCGGCGGCGACCTGCGCCGCGACGAAAACGGAATCCTCCGCGAATGGCGCATTTTCAACAACGAGCTCGACACCAATTGCGCCGGCAGTCTGAATTTCTCCGACCGCAAGCATCACTACACCCGTTCCGGCGATGAATCTTCCGCCTCCGACGTCATGGAGTACAAATTCCTCCGTCTGAAGTCCACCGAAACCGATTACGCAAAAATCATCATCGCACTGAAGGACTATCAGATTGAAACCTGCGCCCGTCCGATCACCATTCCGCGCGCGGGACAGCCGGAACTTCACGAACAGATTTTCCTCCGGCGCTGGGCGGCGCACCCGCAGTGCATTTCCCGGCGCGAAATCAACTCATTCGTCGAAACCGTCGAACGCGGGATGTGCAAAGAGCACAAATCGCTCAAGCTCGACAAACGCAAAAACGCGCTTCTGGAAAACCTCACGGAAACATTAATCGAAAGGAACCAAAGTGTCGCACAAGGCTGACAACAGACCGATCGGCGTGTTCGATTCCGGACTCGGCGGACTGACCGTCGTCGCCGCCATGAACCGCGCCCTCCCCGATGAAGACATTCTTTATCTCGGCGACACAGCCCGAGTGCCGTACGGCGATAAATCCGTGGATTCCATCCGCCGCTTTGCCCGCGAGGACGCCGCGTTTCTGCTCGACCGCGGAGTGAAGATGATTGTCGTCGCCTGCAACACCGTCTCGGCTGTTGCAATGGAAACGCTCCGCCGCCTCTATCCCGAAGCGCATATTCTCGGCGTGCTCGACGCCGGCATCCGCGCCGCGCTTGCCGCAGCACCGGAGCGGATCGTCATAACCGGAACCCGCGCCACGGTCAGCAGCGACGCCTACCGGCGCGGCATTCACAAACAGGATCCCTCGATCATCGTCGAAAGCATCGCCTGCCCCCTCCTCGTCCCGATGGCGGAGGAAGGCGTCACCGATGATTCGATCGCGCGCGCAGTTCTTGACATCTATCTGCACAACGTCCGCCTCAATCTGCCTGATGCGCTTCTGCTCGGCTGCACCCACTATCCGCTCTTCAAAGAGACCATCCGTTCATACCTCGGCGGACAGGTTCCGATCATCGACAGCGCCACCGCATGTGCAGATTATGTGCAGGACTTCCTGCTGCACAACAATCTTTCCGCGGCGAAGGACAAGGGCAGCAAATGCCGTTTTTTCTTCACAGATCTGCACTCGGAACTTCCCGCACACGCCGCCAGGTTCCTAGGACGTCCGCTGGAACGCGTGGAAAAAATTACACTCGGCGAAGAATAAGGCTTGAAAAACATCATTTGACATGCTATCTTTCCACTCTCTAATGTAAAGGGGGAATTTATGACACTGAAAAAATGGGTTCGGCAGAAATACCTTGCGCTGTACTCCAAGATTTTAAAAGAAAAAGCCTCGCCGGAATACATCGCCCGCGGCTGGGCGATCGGCATGTTCTACGGCTGTCTCGTTCCGTTCGGACTTCAGCTTGCCTGTTCCATCCCGACCTCCTTTCTGCTGAAGGGAAGCAAAATCGGCGCGACGTTCGGAACGCTCCTGACCAACCACTTCACCGTCTTCGTCATCTATCCGGCTCAATGCTGGGTGGGAAACAAGCTCATGGGGGGTGACCTCTCCTACGCGAAAATCGAAGAGGCAATGATGGACGTCATCTCGAAAGGCAGCTGGGCGGCTCTGCTCGCGCTCGGCGGCGAACTCGTCGCCGCCTTCTTCATCGGCGCGGCAATCCTGACCGCCGTCATGACCCCCGTCACCTACTTCGGCGTGCTTCATCTGGTCCGCCGTTACCGCAAGGCGAAAGAGAAGAAAAAAACGGCCCTATGAATGCAGAGGAACTCCGCCTGGAAGTGCTCCGCCGGCTGCACGGAGTCGACAATGCCGAACAGGAATCCGGCTGGATCGTCTCACGGGCTGCCGCCATCCCGGTCATGGAATTTTTCTTTCAGAAACGCCCGCTTGAAGACTCCGAAATCCGGAACGCATACGCCATGACAGACCGGCGGCTCAACGGCGAGCCGCTCCAGTATATTCTCGGCGATGAATACTTCGGCGAACTGCTGCTGAAAGTCGGTCCCGGCTGTCTGATTCCGCGTCCGGAAACTTTCGGAATTGTGGAGACACTCCTTCCGCAGATTCCGCAAAACGGGAGCTTCTGCGAACTCGGCGTCGGTTCCGGCGCAATCTCTCTCTCGGTCGCATATGCGCGGGAGGATGTGAAAGTGTACGGTTCCGAACTCTCTCCGGAAGCGATGCGCTGGGCACAGCGCAATCTTGCGGCATACGGATTCAAAAATGTTGAATTCCGTTCCGGCTCCCTCTTCGAACCCTTCCCCGGAATGCGGTTTGACGCCGTCGCCGCAAACCTGCCGTACATTCCGCGCGAAGAAAAACCGAATCTTCAGCGTGAAATCCGCGACTTTGAGCCGGAGATCGCCCTGTTTGCCGATGACGGCGGAACCGCTCTGATCCGTCAGGCAATCAGTCAGCTCGGCGCGCACCTTGTCCCGGGCGGCGTTGCAATGTTCGAGATGGGCGCAGAACAAACGCGTCCGCTTGCGGAATTTGCCTCAGCCTTCCCCTTCCTCGCAGAATCCATGATTCTGAAAGACTGCTTCGGAATCCCCCGTTTCCTCTTTGTCAAGAAAGCTTGACCCTCAAAAACTATTTTTTCCCCTTGCTTTTTTCCAAAATACAACTTTTCCAAACTCTTTTTTTAAGAATCTCCGTTTCTTCATTTGAATTATGCGAAACCGGAGAATATATTATCCAGGCGCAAAAGAACAGGGAGGGTAATAAAAATGAAAAAAGTGGAATGGAAACCACGCCGAAAGCTGTACAGCTTCCCCGCTCAGGAACAAGAGTCCGCCAAACCCGTTGCCACGCCGTTCTCTTCAGATATCTTCCTTACAATCCCGGTCAAAACGAATTGCAGACCGGTGCTGACCGCTGAAACGGCTCCCGCCGCCCCGTCGCCATTGACACTTTCCGTATTCGCGGAACAAAAGAGCGAAAGCCCGGAAACCGGAAAACCGCTTTCCCCGTCCGCCGGACGGACTTCCGGACCGTCCGATCTGCAATTCTGCGATGGCACATCCGCGCAAACGGTTTCGCCGGCGGCGACCGTAACGACAGTTCCCGAAAATTCCGGTTTCCTCATCTCTCCGGAAGACATTTTTACGGACACAACCGTCTCCTACACCGTCTCCGCTCCTCGGGACGTCGTTCTTCCCTATGAAGTTCCGCAGGTGAAATACATGTACGGCTGCACCGCCACGGCCATGGGAATGCTGCTCGGCTATTACGACCGTTACGGTTATCTCGGCTACAACGTCTCCAATCTCATCAAAGGCGACGTGGAACTCAACGCCCGCGATTACAGCGGCTCCATTTACGACATGGACGCCTTTGACACCGTCCTCGGTTCCGCCATAGCTTCCAAAGGACATGTGAAACGCTTCTTCGGCCAGGAGCCGCCGCAGGAATATCCGTATACGTTCGTCAACGGAACCACGAACCTGAATATTTCCGTCTTCGACTGCATCGCGGATTTTCTCGGAACCAGCCAGTACTGGCGCGACAACCACGACTATTCGACCACTTATTTCCCGAACACCACTCTTCAATACATCATCAACAGCACTCAGAAGCTAACCGTCTCGTCGGGCTCCATATCGATTACAACCCCCATCCGCTGTCAGGACATGAAATACGGTCTCATGCTCTACGTGCAAAAGGCCGGCTACGCTTTGGATAAATACAATACAAAAGACACCTATGTGGACACGTTCAGCGGCAAGTTCACCTTTGAAGACTACATGGCGGAAATTGACGCAGGGCGTGTGGTTCTCGTCCATATCGAAGGTCACACCATGACCGGCTATGGCTACAACGCCTCTACCAGAGAGATTATTTTTGACGACACCTACCAGCACGACCAGCGGATGAAATGGGGCGGGACTTATTACTACTCCGGCTCGCGCCGCCGCTTGGAAGCCATTTCAACGATTCTTTTCGACACGAGCAATCTCAAACCGCTGGTTTCCGGCCCCGTCAAAAACGACATCAACGGCAACGGCACAAGCGATATCGTCTTCCAGTACATCGGCGGCGATTATCAGATCGGATTCTGGATGGACGGCACGAACACCTGGCGGGGTCAGGGAATCCCGGAATCCACCGCATGGAAGGTGCTCGGAGCGTATGACATGAATTCCTCTGGAAAAGCCGACATCGTCATGTTCGGCGATGTCGTTCTCAACGGTGTTCGGAGCGCTTACATCGGATACCGCATCGACGGCGATATGAACAACTGGAAAAGCATCAGCTGTCTGAATAACCCGGATAATATCAATTGGAATGTCAAGGTAGGAAACGTTACGGGAAAAGCCGGAAAAAATTCCATTGTCTGGCACGCACCCAAACTTGGATCTCTCGGCGTTTGGATCGACGGAACCGATCAATGGAAATCCATTTCAACCAATTTCACAGGCAAATGGGAACTCTGCGGAACCGGAGATTTCAACGGAGACAACACAGATGAAATTCTTCTCCGCTACAACGATTCCTATTACATGACGAATCTGAACGGAATGCTTACCTCGCTCGGCTCCACCGGAACCGCATGGACGCTTTCCGCGATCGGAGACTTCAGCGGCGATGGGAAAGATGATCTTGTCTTCTCCAACCGCACAACTGGATCCGTCATGAAATTCGAAAACGGAAGAGCCTCTGGCTACTCCAGCCTCGGACAGCTTAACGCGAAAGACTGGTTCATCTGTGGAGCAGGAGACTACAACGGCGACGGAAAAGACGATCTGCTCGTCCGCCAATACTCCACCGGAATGCTTGGCTGGTACGATGGCGGCAATATGTCGAAATGGCATGAGCTGGGACGCGGCGTGGATATGAAATGGGCCGTCATTGCATAACGCCCAAAGCGCATAAAGGAACAAAGCTGGAAACATGTATCAGATCTCTCCAAAGTTTCAATGGAGAAAAGGGTTGAATCCTTCAGAACCTCTGAAAGAGGTTCTGAAACAGCGTACGCTGTTCGGGATGCTTTTCCGCAACAATCTGACGGCGAAATTCCGTCACAGTCTGCTCGGAGTTCTCTGGCTCTTCATTCCGCCGGTCTGCGTTCTGCTGATCTACGTCTACATGTTCAGCTACGTCTTCAAGCTGCGCTGGCCGGAAACGGAACTCTCCTCCAAATGGAGCTTCGGACTTGCGGTCTACGCGGGAATCACCGTTTTTTCCGCCTTCAGCGAAAGCGTCATGGGAAGCCTGAATCTTCTGGTTTCGCGTGCCGGCTCCATCAAACGCTGCCCGTTTCCGCTGTTGCTCCAGCCTGTGAGTCTCGCCTGCGCCAACATGCTGGTTTCGACGGTGATTCTGCTGCTGCTCGGAGTGTTTTCCGTCATTTCAGGCGGAGGTTTCTCCTGGCTCTCCCTGCTGGCATTCCCGCTGGTTGTTCTGCCGTTCCTGCTTCTGACGATCGGCTGTTCCTGGATCTCGGCTGCACTCGGACTTTTCTTCCGCGACCTCGGGAATCTGATGGGCATTCTCATGCTCCTTCTCTTTTTCTCGACCCCGATCTTCTACAGTCTCAAAATGATTCCCGAATCCTTCCACCCTCTTCTCAAGCTGAATCCGCTCACTCCGGCCGTCGTCAACATCCGCAACATCTTCCTCAAGGGACTGCCGCCGGACTGGATGCAGATTTTTCTCTATTACCTCATTGGCATCGCGGTATTCCAGGCGGGATACTGCTTCTTCTCCGCGATGAGGAGGCGCTTTGCCGATGTCGTCTGATCTGATTCTCATGCTGGAGAATGTCTCGAAGGAATATCCCTGCTCCTCCACGCGCCGCGAGATGTTCTGCAACCTTCTCTTTCCATACCGTTTCAAAAACCGCCGTTATACGGCGGTGCACCCGCTCTCGCTCCAAGTCCGGCGCGGCGAATGCCTCGGCATCATGGGCGTGAACGGAAGCGGGAAAAGCACGCTTCTGCAGATGATCGCCGGAACCGTCTGCCCGACCACCGGTCAAATCTGGGCGGATGGGAAAATTGCCTCCCTGCTCGAACTCGGCAGCTGGATCAATGCAGCCGATACCGGACGCGAAAACATCTACACCGCCGGTTACATCCGCGGTCTGACGAAAAAACAGATCGACGAACAGCTTCCCGAAATCATCGAATTTTCGGAGATCGGCGAATTCATCGACCAGCCTGTTTCCACCTATTCGACCGGCATGGTGATGCGCCTTGCATTCTCCGCCTGCATCAAAATGGAAACCGATATTCTCCTGCTCGACGAAGTGTTCGCCGTCGGCGACGCCCGTTTTGCCCAGAAGTGCATCGCATTCCTCCGCGAGTACATCCGTTCCCGCACGGTCCTGCTCGTCAGCCATGACGTCAATATCATCACCATGCTCTGCAGCCGCGCGATTCTGCTGGATCACGGCCGCCTGATTGCCGACGGCTCCCCGCGTGTCATCTCCGAACGCTATCTGGAACTCTGCTACGGAGAAAAACAGAATGTGGAAGTCCATGGCGCAGAAACCGCGGAAATCCCAGAAGACTGCCGCAAGGGAGAAGAGATCGCTGTTCTGCCGTTCGACTCCTCCACCCGCGCCTTCGGCGAAGGCGGCGCCGCCATTGAATCCGCGCAGTTCCTTGCCGCCGACGGCACGCCGCTGAAATCCGTCCGCGGAGGAGAATCAGTCCGTCTCGCAATCCGGGCACGCGCCCTGAAACCGCTGGAGCTTCCCGCAACAGGCTTCATCGTCCGCGCACCCGATGGTCAACACCTTTTCGGCGATACCGGAACCCCCGGCGCCATTCCTCTGCTACCCGAAGGCGGAGTCATGGAAACCGTTTTCGATTTCGTCCTTCCCCGTCTTGCCAACGGAAACTATTCCATCGGGATCTCCGTTTCCACAGGCAGACTGGACGAGCATCACATACAAATCTGGAACCACAACGCGTTGCAATTCCAAGTGCAGTCCGGACTTCCCCTCCAGGGGGTCCTGCTCGGCTTGCCCATGCGTTCAATCACCATCAGCGAGTGCAAATAACATGAACTTTCAGGAAGAGGAACTCTTAAGAATTTTTGACCGGGCGATCATGCCCGATTCTCTGCACGGACAGACTCTGCCGGCTCCCGAACGGGCAACCGGGGACAATTTCCAGGACATCGCCGTCAGCGAACTCCAGAATTACTGCGACGGGCTGGAACAGAAAATGATCCGCATGCAGCAGGAAATCAACACTCTCAAGCACTCTGTCGCACAGGAAAAACAGATCACCGCCAGACAGTCGAACGAATGCGAATCGCTCCGCCGCCAGATGGAATACGACAGACAGTATCTGCTCCAGATTCTGAACTCCCGCGCCTGGGCCATAGCCCGCATGATCCACTACCTGCGCGGAATTCTCACTTTCAACAGGGCTATCATCCTCGAACTCAAAACGGTCATTGACGACCGTCTTCTTCAGGAAGCCGCAAGCCAGAGCACCCCGAAACGCAAAGCCGCAGTTCTGCTCAGCGCTCTGATGCATCAGGCAACCCGCACCGTCAAGAAAATCGCGGGAACGAAAACTCCGTTCACGTCCCCTCTTCCCGGCTCCATACTCGAACCCGGCGTTTACGGCTCCTTCTATCAGGATGACGAACGTTTTCCGCGTCTGGATCCGGAAGTCCGCGCCATCACCTTCTATCTTCCGCAGTACCACACCTTCCCTGAAAACGACGAATGGTGGGGCAAAGGATTCACCGAATGGACCAACACCCGGAAGGCGAAACCGCGTTTCCCCGGACACTATCAGCCGCGCACGCCGCACAAAGACATCGGGTATTACGATCTCTCGCAAGTCGAAACCCTCAAACGGCAGGCCGCTCTCGCCAAAGCCCACGGGATCGACGCCTTCTGCATGTATTATTACTGGTTCGACGGCAAAAAGCTCATGGAAAAGCCGCTCGACCTGCTCATCAGCCATCCCGAAATCGACCTCAAGTTCTGTCTCTGCTGGGCAAATGAAAACTGGACCCGCACCTGGGACGGACAGGAGAAATCGGTTCTCATTCAGCAGAACTACTCCGATGAAAACGACATCCGTTTCATTCAGGATCTCAAAAAATACATCACCGACCCGCGCTATGTCCGCTGCGACGGCAAGCCGGTCATCCTCATCTATCACGCGAAAATTCTGCCCGACCCGAACAAGACCTTCGCCGCCTGGCGCGACTGGTGCCGCAAAAACGGCGTCGGAGAAATCCAGATCTGGTCCTGCCGGACCTTCATCCGAACCGATGAATTCAAGAAACCGGTCGAAGTCGACCGCGAAGTCGAGTTCCCGCCCCACATGGTCGCCAGCCTGGAACTGATCAAACCTTCCGTCTTCAAAGCGTACAAAGAGGACGGCTTCTATTACAACTACGCGAAAATCATCGAAGACGTCCGCAACAACACCACAATGGCGGATCGCTCGCCCTACCCGTACTACCGCTGCGCCATGCTCGGCTGGGACAACTCCGCCAGACGCGCGGAAGGCTACTCCATCTGGCAGTATTTCTCTCTCGATTCCTACCATTTCTGGCTCCGGAAAAACATCGAATACACAAAGAAGAATTTCCCGGAAAATGAACGCTTCATCTTCATCAACGCCTGGAACGAATGGGCGGAAGGGACCTATCTGGAACCGGATGAACGCTTCGGCTACGCCAGCATCAACACCACGACCCGCGCCCTCTGCGACCTTCCCACGCGCGGTGACTATCAGATACTCACCCTTTACCGCGGAGAAATCGAATCCCCGGGAAAAATTCTGATTCACCTCCACGCGTTCTATCCCGATCTCATGGAGGAATTTATCCGGCATTTCAACAACATCCCGTTTGAATACGACTGCGAGATCACAACCGATACGCGGAAGAAGAGCGCAGAAATCAAGAAGATTCTCAAAGCCCACCCCCTCCGCACCTGTTCGAAATGCCATGTCACGCTCACCCCGAACTGCGGACGCGATGTCGCTCCATTCTTCGCAGCTTGTTCCGACAAGATCGCCAAGTACGACTTTATCGGTCATTTCCACACGAAAAAATCCGTTACGGTAAATTGGGGCGACGAATGGCGGCATTATCTCCTTGATCAGCTTCTCGGCTCGGAAGACAATGTCAAAACAATCTTCCGGCGTTTCTCCCGCGACGCCCGGCTCGGTCTCTGCTTCCCCTGCCCCCACCCGGGAATGCGTCACTACATGCACTGGGAGAAAAACCGCGAACGCTGCGAACAGCTTCTCGCAGCAATGGGACTCCAGGTTCAGCTTCCGGAACGCCCCCTCTTCCCCGTCGGTCAAATGTTCTGGGCTCGGACCAAAGCCATTGAACCGCTTTTCCGGAACGGCATCATCAACCAGAAAGACTTCGAATCGGAAAACGGTCAGATTTCCGATACGCTCGCTCATGCAACGGAACGTATCTGGAAATACGTCGCGGAAGGAACCGGATTCACCTCTCTCGCCGCGACTCTCCCACCCATCCCGCCGGCTGCGAAAGAGACGAAAAAGGTGCGCCGCCTTGCTCTCTTCGTCCATTATCAGGCGGACAAGACCATCTCCGACACAGATCTTTATCTGCTCAAAGAACTCGCCAAATCATCCGAAATCATCGTCATCTCCAATTCCGGACTCAGCAGCCACGCAACCCGAAAAGTCCTCACCTTTGCCAAAGATGTCATGGTCCGCAACAACACGGGCTATGACTTCTGCGCCTGGAAAGCGGCTCTCAACTCAACGCCTCTCGACAACTATGACGAACTGGTTCTGCTGAACAACAGCATCATCGGCCCCTTCCATTCCTTCGACCGCATTTTCGGCAGAATGGAACGGAGCAACGCCGATTTCTGGGGCATGACCGAATTCCCCGAAACCCATAACCCGAAACGCGAAGAGGCGAAGTATCTCCCCGGCGGCGTCATCCCCCGCCACATCCAGAGCTATTTCCTTGTCTTCCGCCGCAAGGCCATCGACTCGAAAGCCTTTCACGACTTCTGGGCAAGCGTCAAGGAAGAGGCGACCCTCCCCGATGTCGTTGCGAAATACGAAACCCAGCTCACCCGGAAACTCGAAGAGGACGGCCTGATTTCAGATGCCTATCTGCGCACCGCCGCTCGCCTCCAGGACGTCGACCGCATCACGCCGGAATACAACGCCATCTACTGCCGCCCACAGGACTTCCTGGTTCTCGGCTTCCCCTTCCTCAAGAAAAACATCTGCTACTACATGTCGCAGCCGCAGATCAACGAAACCGTTCACATGATAAGTCTCTTCTCAAACTATCCGACAGAAAACATCAACATAACAGCCAAAAAGAGGTAATCAACCATGAGCGACCCAAAAAAAGACGCGAAACGCGACGTCATCCGCCGTCAAGTATTCATGAAAAACGTCCCGGATTTTGCCGAAAAAGCCGGACTCGAAATCGGCGCCCTCTGCGCTCCCCTTCTCCAGAAAAGCGAAGCGAACGTCAAGTACTATGACATCTTCCCGAAAGAAACCCTCATCGAACACTTCCAGGAATTCTACCCCGGACGAACCTTCGTCGACGTCGATTTCGTCGCCCGCACACGCTCTCTCTCCGAAGTCCTCGGAGACAACAAGTTCGATTACTTTATCGCAAACCACGTCGTCGAACACATTCCCGACTTCATCGGCTTCTTCAAAGCCGTCTGCAAATGCCTCAACGACGGCGGTAAATTCTTCCTCGCCATCCCAGACCGCCGCTTCACTTTCGACTACAACCGCCCCGAAACCTCCGCAGGTCACCTCATCGTCGACCACGAAGACCACGGCACCGTCGACGCTGCAGAACACATCCTCGACTCTCTCATCTACCACACGGAAAAACTCAACGTCTACTGGAGCGACATCGAGAACCAGCGCTACAACTTCGTTCACCACCACCATATTTTCAATTACGAGAACTTCATCGACAGAATCATCAAGCCCCTGATCCGCCTCCGCTACTTCCCATTCTCCGTCATCGACTGCCACTTCGAGCCGGATCTCGACAACGAATTCAACATCGTTCTCGAAAAATGCACCGACCTCGACAAAATCCACGTCCTCGGCGAACACATCGAAGTCCAGCCCGAAAAATACGAGGAAGCCCCCAACCTCTACGACTTCCGCGCACAGATGGATCTCATCTCGAAATCCGGCTGGTTCGATCCGCTCTGGTACCTCACCACATACCCTACCGTCCGGATCAGCGGACTCAATCCCCTCAAGCATTACTACTTCTGGGGCGCGTTCCACGGATTCAACCCCTCGCCGCGCTTCGATTCGAACTACTACCTTGACGCCAATCCCGACGTCCGTCAGGCTGGGCTCAATCCTCTCTGGCATTACCTCCACAACGGCGTCAACGAGGGACGCTTCCCTCTCTCTCAAGAGGAAAAGGACGCCGCACAGGGCAACCGGATGGCGGAATCCGCCGAATAACGCTCATCACGCCGCCGGTTTCTGCGGGAACCGGCGGTTCAGTATTCAAAATCGAACACGATCGGCAGATGATCGGAAAACTCCACGTCCGGAACGCTGAAACGCTCGGCTCGGATCGATTTGGAGCATAAAACAAAATCCAGACGCAGTTTCGGATTCCCCGCGGGATACGTCGGCAGACCTTTCGTGTTCGGATCGTAAAGATCGAGCGTCCGCATGAGCTTTTCGACCTCGTCCGAGCCCTCGAAGGCGTTGAAATCGCCGGCAATGACAACCGGCTCCGGATTGATGGCGGCGATTTTCATCAGATAATCAAGCTGCGCCGCGCGCGTTTTGTGACCGAGCGCAAGATGCACGAGAAAAAAACGGATCCCCCCGATGTGCAGTTCCAGAATCAGTTTTTTGAATCCGACGGGAAAATAATAGACATTCTCATCGGCGGCGTCGAGACGCGTGAAAAATGCATTCCCCTGCTTGCGGAGAATGGGGATCCGGCGCCCGATGGAGCTGAGCCCGTACTTCACCCCGCAGAGCGAATAATGCTTGAGCCGCTTCGCCACGAGCGCCGCCTGATTGACGAATCCGGTCCGGAACGACCCTGTGTCGATCTCGACGAGTCCCACGACGTCCGCATCGCTCCGGTCGATGAAATCGATGATCCGGTTCAGATATTCCATGCGCGTATGCAGATAGCGGTGAGCGGTGAAGACGGTTCCGATTCCGCCGGCGGTTCCGGTTCCGTACGCGATATTGTAAACAAGCAGTCTCATAATGTTTCTCCATGGAGAATAGGATAGTGCCTGTTTTAAAAAAATCAAGAGCGAACGAAGAAAAAGTGTCGCCCCTTTGGGGCTCGGCAAGTGTCGCGCTCGCAGAGCGCTCGAAAGTGTCGGCTTTGCCTCTGCAAGTGTCGCGGCCGATAGCCGCTCGAAAGGGCCGAGCGCGGAACGCTGTTGAATATTGAACTTCCGATTGCGCGCCTGCGGCGCTTAAGCAACGCCCCTTCCGCGCCCCGTCACAAGTTCAACGATATATTGTTCCTTTGAGTCTCTCCTCGCCGCATCTGCGCCTTCCCCTTCTAAGCGCCGCAGGCGCGCAATCTGTCTTCCGCGGCGGAGCCGCATCAACAGCGACAGCTCGGCCCTTTCGAGCGCAGCGACACTTGCCGAGGCGCTCTGCGCCGACACTTTCGAGCGAAGCGACACTTGCCGAGGCGAAGCCGACACTCTCAAGCGCCGCAGGCGCGCAATCTGTCTTCCGCGGCGGAGCCGCATCAACAGCGACA